>ENA-OFCX01000033-OFCX01000033.1-metagenomes-genome-assembly--contig:-NODE-33-length-70498-cov-5.955169_pt1 | contig 70498 bp, 72 predicted proteins | sample MGYA00153384_OFCX01 | MGnify analysis MGYA00153384
ATTACCCGTGAAAAGGGGCCTGACCGCGCGCTGGTATCAAGAGTTGTGGGTGGACACGTCGTTTCGCAAAGCCTTCGCCACGAGCCTCGTGGTGGCGCTCAGCGCCTGCGCCATCAACACGCTGCTGGCCCTGCCGTTGGCCTATTCGCTCTACCACCGCTCCTCTCGTGCTGGCAGCTGGGCGGCGCGGCTGGTCAGCGCAATGCCGGTGGCCGTGCCCACCATCACGCTGGGCTTTGGTTATCTGATGGTGTTCAACACTGACTGGCTGCCGTGGTTGGGTTCACTGCCGCTGTTGATCGCTGCGCACACGATCTACACGCTACCGTATTTGACCAACACACTGTTGACGGATCTCCAACACCTGCGGCTCAACGCGCTCGAAGATGCCGCCGCCACGCTTGGCGCATCACCGTGGGCGCAGTTCTCGGGTGTGGTTCTGCCCAACTTGCGGCACAGCTTGCTCAGTGGACTGGTGATGGTTGCAGCACTGTCGGTGGGTGAGTTCGGGCTGTCAAACTTGCTCACCAGTTTTCAGTATCGAACGTACCCCGTGGTTCTGTTGCAAGCGTTTTACGGGGCCACCGGATTTGCCTGCGCGGCCACGGTCATCCTGCTGTTGCTGGCGGCAACGTCGGCGCTGCTGTCACCGTGCTTGAGTAGACGCGCATGAGCCTCGAATTTGAAAACGTGAGCTTTCACTACCCAGGCACTACCCACGGGCTCAACGCGCTGTCGCTGTCAGTCAACGCGGGCGAGCTGGTTGCCGTGATTGGCCCGAGCGGTTCGGGCAAGTCCACGCTGCTCAAATTGGTGTCGGGCTTGACCACTGGGCACAGCGGCAGCATCAAGCTTGCTGGGCAAGACTTAGCCGATATCCCCGTCCATCAACGCAACATCGGCATGGTGTTTCAAAACTATGCGCTGTTTCCGCACTTAAATGTGCTGGACAACATTGCGTACGGACTGAAGCTGCGCAAAGTGGGTGTAGGCGAGCGCGAAGCCAAAGCCAAAGAGCTGCTCGATGCGGTGGGCATGTCCGCCTTCGCCGAGCGCGCAGTCGCTCAACTTTCGGGGGGGCAGCAACAGCGCGTGGCATTGGCGCGCGCCTTAGCTATTGATCCGCAAGCCCTGCTGTTGGATGAGCCGCTGGCCGCGCTGGACGCGGGCATTCGCAGCCAACTGCGCGACCAGATCCGGGAGATTCAACAACGCTTCAATGCCACCACGCTGCTGGTCACGCACGATCAAGAAGAAGCGCTGGCGATGGCTGACCGCGTGGCGGTACTCAAGGATGGATGCCTGCTGCAATTGGCCACCCCTAAAGAGATTTACGAGCACCCGGTCAGCACCGCTGTGGCGCAGTTTGTGGGTTTATCGACGATTTTTAAAGGCACTGTGCTTGCGCCAAACTGGGTTGATTTGGGTTTTGCAAAACTGACTGCGCCCACGCACGGTCGCGCTGTCGGGGGCACCGTGTTTGCCCTCATTCGGCCTGAGCATGTAGACGTTGCGCCGCCTGAAGGCGCTGTGAATCGACTCACCGGTTATGTCAAAGCGCAGCGCTATCTCGGGTCAGTGTCGCGTTTTGATTTTCATGTGCGTGGTGCGGCTACGCCCCTGCTGTGCGAAGCGCGCAGCTTGCCCACCGCCGCTATCGCCATCGCGCCCGAACATGTTTGTTTACTTGACCGCTGATGACTGAAAACTTCTCTCTTGCCCTCTTTCCAAGGAACTATGTATGAACCGCAGAAATATTCTCCAAGCCGCTGTAGCGTTGCCTATCGCCAGCCTTTTCGCAACTGCCTTCGCCTTTGACGGCCCAGAGCTGTATGCCGGCGAAAAAGCCCTGTATGCCGAAGCCGAAAAAGAAGGCTTGGTTGTCTCGTTTGACACCGGGCCTGAGTGGGCCAACTGGAAGTCCTTGTTCCGTGATTTTAAAAAGCGCTACCCCGAAGTGGAGCTGACCTACAACGACTTGGGCTCGGCGGCCACTGTGGTTGCGTTGGAAAAAACCCGCCGCCGCCCGCAAGCCGACACCGCTTATTACTTTGCGGCATCAGCGGTTGATGCCGCTAGAAAAGATGTGGTCGCACCTTTTAAGCCGGTGAATTTTGACAAGCTGCCTGCGGTTTTCCGCGAAGCTGAGGGTCGCTGGTTCACCATTCACACGCTCAACATCGCGTTTTTAGTCAACAAAAAGCTGGTGAAAAACGTACCCACGGGCTGGGCTGACTTGCTCAAGCCTGAGTACAAAAACACGGTGGTCTATCTTGATCCGCGCTCCACGGGCGTAGGTCAAGTGATTGCGTTTGCAGCGGCATTCGCCAATGGCGGCAGCGTTGACAACGTTAAGCCCGGCATTGATTACTTAGGCAAATTACATGCGGCCGGCAATGTGCTGCGGGTAGAGGGCACCACGCCTTACGCCAAATTCTTGAAAGGTGAAATTCCGATCTGGATTGGTTATGAAAACGATGGCTTGAAAGCTAAACACATTGACGGCATGGGGGATGCGGTGGAGGTGGTGATTCCAAAAGAAGCCAGCGCCGCAGCGCCGTACGCCATCAGTCTGGTCAAGGGCGGGCCCAACCCCAATGCGGGCAAGCTTTGGCTGAACTTCATTATGAGCGAGGCGGGGCAATCGCTGTTCGCGCAGGGCTTTGTGCGACCGGCTGTGCCGGGCATTTCGCTGACTGCTGACGTTGCAGCCAAGATGCCGTCTGCACCGCAGATCCGGCCGCTTGATGTGGTCAAGGCGTCAGCGGCTAAGCCCGAGATTGACCGGCTGTGGGCGGCGGCGGTGTTGGCCAAGTAGCGCGGGCGCATACCGTGATCAAACGCTTCGGGGCATTTCCTGCGTGGCTGATGCTGGTGCTTTTTTTAGGCGTACCGTTGGCAGCGCTGATACCCGAGGCGTTTGCGGGTGGCGGCGCGATATTCGCGCAGCTGCTGCACGATCCGCAATTTGCGGTGGCGGTGCGCAACACGCTGCTGCTGGGCTTGATATCGGGCTTGCTGTCGGCGCTGGTCGGCGCGGCCATCGCCATCGAGCTGGCACGCCAAAGCCCACGTCGACGCCAGCTCATGCTGTCACTCTTGGGCTTGCCACTCGCGTTTTCTGGTCTGGTGATCGCCTACGGTTTTATTCTGGCTTTTGGCCGCGCAGGCTTTGTCACGCAGCTGCTGGGTATGGCCGGAGCGGATACCGCCGTGGTCGGTAGCTGGATTTACAGTGTGGGCGGCTTGGCGTTTGCCTATGCCTATTATTTGATTCCGCGCGTGGCCTTGCAGTTGTATCCGGTGTTTGCGAACCTTGACGAAGCACCGACGCTGGCCGCCCGAACGCTCGGCGCAACGCCCTGGCAGGCTTGGCGGCACACGGTATTGCCTGAAGTTGCGCCCGCCGTTCTAGCGTCAGCTTTTTTTGTGTCAAGCGTGGCGATGGGCACTTACGGCACCGCGCTTGCGCTGGTCGGCACCCAACTCAATATTTTGCCGCTGATGCTGTTGGCCAAGGTGGGCGATGGTGGCAGCGACTTTGCAGGAGCAGCAGCGATATCGCTGGTGTTGATGTTGATATGCACGCTGGTTTTAGGAGCAGGCGATGTCCTCGGTAGTCGAAAAAGACGTGGTTGAAAGCACAATAGCCTTGCTTGAACAGCGCATCACTGCGCAGCAAAAAAGCCCGCAGCGCTTCAAGCAGGCCATAGCGGTCATCGGCCCGGGTGATGGTGATGCTCGGCTATGCGACGCGGCGTATGCAATTGCCGAACGTTTGGCGCGCTGCGGCTTGTCAATCGTGTGCGGTGGGCGTGGCGGCGTGATGCAGGCTGCAGCTCGCGGAGCGTATGAAGCTGGCGGCACGGTGATCGGGCTGCTCCCAGAAAACGATGACCAAGCTGCCAACGCCTACCTGAGCGTAGCGATACCGACCGGCATGGGCGAGATGCGTAACGCTTTAATTGCGCGCAGCTGCCTGTGCTTGGTGGCCGTAGGTGGTGGTATGGGCACGCTGTCGGAAATGGCGTTTGGCTTGAAGCTCGGGAAAGCCGTTTTTTGCCTGTATCCGGAATTTGATTTGCCCGGCGCGACCTGCGTTGCTGATCATGACGAGGCGATTGAGCAAGTCTTGAAGTACTTGGCGGCTGCGATCTGAGCCTTTGGAGTGAGTCGGCCCATTATGGGAGGCGTGACCGTGCGGGCGTGTGTAGCGGACGCATTGATGCGACCGCCGCGCTGAAACGGAACGTGGATGCCCGTCTTCACTGAAAAGGCCAGCGTTTTAGATGGCAGTTCTTTTGCACTTTAGGCCTCCCGATTGACACGATGTGTCACGCGCCTCGCATAACGCGAACTGCGTGTGCAGCGCATCCACGAAGAAGCGGTCAACACGAGCAAGCGCAGTTTCCGCCAACCCTGCGCTAGACTCATTGCCCCACACCCACACGGAGCTGAGCCCCGCTGTGTCGTCAGATTTGAGCCCGCACGCACTCGCCCCCGGCACGCAGATTCGTGATTACACGATTGTGTCGGTCATTGGCACTGGCGGCTTCTCGATTGTCTACAAAGCCATCGACAATTCGCTTGATCGCGCGGTGGCGATCAAGGAATATTTCCCCGGTTCGTTTGCGTTGCGCGACACCGAAGGCAGTGTCCGCCCGCACAGTCGTGACACCGCGATGTTCAGCAAGGGCATCGAGAGTTTTTTGAACGAAGGCAAGCTGCTCGCCGCATTCGATCATCCGGCGTTGGTGCGCGTGTATCGATGCTGGGAAGAGCGCGGCACCGCGTATCTGGCGATGCGCTTGTATGCCGGGACGACGCTGCGCGACGCAGTGAAAGCGGGTGATTGGCACACCGATGAGGCCACCCTCGCCGCGTTGCTGCTGCCGATGTGTAACGCGCTGGATTTGCTGCACGCATCCAACTGCTATCACCGCGACGTTGCGCCGGACAACATCATGCTGGTGGATGGTGGCGCGCCGGTGCTACTCGATTTCGGCGCGGCACGTAAAGCCATTGAGAGCACGCAGGTGTTCACCGCGATTTTGAAGCCGGGTTACGCGCCGATTGAGCAATACGGCGACGGCGAGCTGAAGCAGGGGCCGTGGACTGATATCTATGCGTTGGCGGGTGTAGTCCATTTCACCCTCGCCGGAAACGCGCCGCCGACGGCCATCAGCCGCATGCTGAAAGACGCCATGCCGCGACCGCGCGATGCGTTTGTCGGGCGGCTTCCGGAGCAATGGCTGGACGCCATTGAGATTGCGCTGGCGGTGAAACCGGAACTGCGACCACAGTCGATCAGCGAATTTGTGGCGTTATTTGGCTGGGATTCGGTCGCGGAAAGCATGACGACGACGCTGCTGCCGCCGCCTATGCCGTCTTCGCCGCCAGCACCGGTGCCGACCATTGCACTTGAACCGGCAGTCGCCAAGCTTTTTGATGACCGCACGGTGGTGGTGCCGTTGCCGCAAAATTTTGTGCCTGTTGCTCTCGTTGCGCCCACGCCCGCAGCGCCCGCGTCGCTAGTTGCACCGCAAGCGCTGCCCGATGGTGGCAGCACGGTGGTTATGCCACGCCGCGAGTTGGATGTTCAGATCGCGGCGAAGAAGGCTGCGAAACAGCTTGCGGCCGTTGCGCAACCTAAGCCAGACGCCACGCCAAGACCAGAGCGCGAAGCGACGCCTGATAAGTCACGCAATATGGTCTGGATTGCTGGCGTCGGCGCGCTGATTGCGGTCGCCGCGCTGGCTTGGAAGCTGACGAGCGGCCCTATCGGTGTTCCAGTCGTTGCGCCGACCATTGACGCAAAAGTGAGCGAACCCACGGCGAAACCGGCAAATGACACGTCAGCGGACAAAAAAACGTCTTTACCTGTTGAAGCGCCAACCAAGCCGGTGATCGTAGCGCCAGAACCTGTCGTTCCGTTGCCCGTCACTCCACCGCCCGCCACCCAAATCACCGCACCGCCAAAAACCGCCGTGACTGAACCATCATCTTCCGCAGTTTCCGCAGCGTCCGCAGCGAAGGCCAAAGCGGTCGCGAACGCCAAAGACAAGGCGAAGGCGTCGCGGCCAGCCGCGGTGAGCACGGACGATGGCGAAGATAACCCCCCGGCGCGCACCCGCGGACGACCCGCGCGCTGCGAGGTGCTTATCGAGCGCTTTCAGCTCGGCGAAACCCCTAGCGCCGCTGACCAACGATTTTTTCAGGAGAGTTGTAAATGAACACGCGCACCCGTTTACTGCCGCTGGCTGCCTTAGCTACCGTGAGCGCCGCCTGCCTGCTCACGCTGGCCGGTTGCGCCACCGCCCCAGCGCCGACCGTCAATTACGCCGCGCCGCCTCCGCCGCCACCACCACCGCCCGTGGTCGTCGTTGCGCCACCGGCAGCACCCGTGCCCTTGGTGCCGGTTCCGTTCGACACCGCCATCATCAACGCCGCCACCGCGCTATTCAGAAATGCCGGGGTGGACGCCATGCGCGTGGTGGTGATCGACCCGTTAATTGACGGCGTCAGTGGCGAGCAAACCACCGCCAGCCGCTACATCGAAACGCGATTGAAGGACATTGCACGCGACCAGTTTCCGAAGCTTGATATTCGCGATTTCTCGTCCGACAATGTGTCGAAGGCCCCGTTGGTGCTGGTTGGCACCTTCACAGGCATCACGCTTGACAACAAAACTGTCGGCAAGCCCGAGGCGTATCGCATTTGCTTAGCACTCGCTGATTTTTCGACCAACAAAATAGTGGCGAAGGGTGTTGCGCGATCAATGCTCGACGGGGTCAACAGCACGCCCACGCCCTACTTCTCGGACACGCCGGTGTGGGTGAAAGACCAGACGGTGGATGCGTACATCAAGACCTGTCAGGGCACCAAAGTCGGTGACCCGATTGATCCGATTTATCGCGACAGCATCGAAACCGCTACCGTGATTTCTGACGCGATTGTGGCCTACGAAAAACGCAATTTCCGCGAGGCACTGGAGTTGTACGCACGCGCCGTCAAGGCGGCGACCGGCGACCAGTTGCGGGTGCATAGCGGGCTCTATCTTGCCAACTGGAAGCTCGGCAAAAAGGCCGACGCCGAAACCGCATTCGGCAAAATCGTCGATCACGGGCTCGCCGCGCAAAAGCTCTCGGTCAAGTTTTTGTTCCAGCCGCGCAGCACCGATTTCTGGTCTGACGCCAACGTCAGCGGCCCGTATCCCATCTGGCTGCGGCAGATCGCAACGCGTGTCGCCAAAGCCGATAGTTGCCTGCAAATCGTCGGCCACACCAGCCGATCCGGCAGCGAGCCGGTTAACGACAAATTAAGCCTCGCCCGCGCGCAAAACGTCAAACGCAGAATGGACGCGACGGTACCAACGCTCGCTTCACGCACCACGGCAACGGGCGTCGGCTATCGCGAAAACTTGGTCGGCAGCGGCGCTGATGACTTGACCGATTTGCAGGATCGCCGCGTGGAATTTCGCATGGCGAAATGTGCTTCGTAGCGAATTCATCTGCTAACAACTTTTGGCGGAACTCCCTTCTTTACTTGGGCTCACGGCAGTAATAGCACTTTATCGACTTTAGCCTTAATTAGCGCTGAGCCCCAGTTAAGTAAAGCGTTAAGCAAAAAAGCTGTAAGTCAATGTGCGATCAGTGCTCGCCGCGTGAGCCATGAAAAATAAATCACTTTCAGGCAGCGTCGGTCGCACGGCGCGCAACCTTTTTGATGACGTTCGGCTGCTGCAATACCTGCTCAATTGTGTGCCCGTGCTGCGCGGCGGGCCAACGCGGGAGCTGGTGGTCGACGGCGTCTGCGGGCCGCGAACGGTGCGGGCGATCATCGTGTTTCAGCGCGCGCTGCTTGGCGCGAACTGTGGTCGCGTTGATCCGAGTCGGCGCACCTTCCGCGCGCTGCTGGCACATGACCCGTATCCCCCGCAGCCGCTGCCGCCCTCCAACGGTGCTGGCGGCACGCCGTGGTAGCGCGGGCTCAGGTGCGCCGACTGGGCGAGACCACCGCGTTCGTCCGAGAAGTCGTGCTGCCCGGCGGCCCCGACGCCCGACCTAGGCTAAGTGCTGCGGCTTGCTTTTTTGCGCTGCATCACGCGCGCTCGCCGATTCACCGCTGGGGCATTTTTGCAAGCGTACCCATTGCCGCAGGGCTTCGCGTGATTGAGTACACTGGCGAGCGCGTTGCGCCGCAAGAAGCCGCGCGACGCTCGCTGCGGTCGCAGCTCTACCTTTTCTATTTGAGCCCGACGCAACAGATCGACGGTGCCATCGGCGGCAGTGGTGCCGAATACATCAATCACAGCTGCGAGCCCAACCTGCGCGCCGCGGTGTCGCGCAGACGGCTGTATCTACTCAGTCTGCGACCCATCGAGGCGACTGAGGAATTGCTACTCGACTACCGAATCAACAGTGACGGGCCACGCTTAGCGTGCCACTGCGGGGCGGCTAGGTGCCGCGGTTATTTGAATTCAGACGCTTGACCTGTTACCGACCCTCAGCCAACAGACGCGAAATTGGCTTTGGCAGCGCGGCTTTCGACAAATCAGCTCGGGCGATCCACATGGCACCCGGTTGCATGGCGCGCGGTTCGATGCGGCTGGCGACCAGATGGGACACGTGCAACGTCAAACGAAAGTGGGTGAAGGCATGCGCGATCGGCGCTAGCGTGATGGCATTGCCTGATCCGCTTGCGCCGAAGCGCTGGTGAGCGGTGAGTTCTGCATCTTCATTGTCCGCCATTTCAGGCAAGCACCACAACCCGCCCCAAATGCCGGGAGCCGGTCGTTTGACCAACAATATCTGATCGGCATGCGTCAACAAAAGGTAGCGTTGCGCGCGTTGCGGCACCACTTTGCTGAGGCGCGCCGCCGGAATTTCATTAGCGCGTCCGCTTATTCGTGCGGCGCAATCGTCAGCAACGGGGCAGAGCAAGCAGGTCGGCTCAGAGCGCGCGCAAATCGTCGCGCCCAAATCCATCAAGCCCTGCGTATAGGCGACCATGTCGTTGGACGATGTGGGCAAGCGCGATTCGGCTTCAAGCCACAGCTTTTTTTCGATAGCGCTGACGCCGGGAAAGCCTTCTATTCCGGCGTGCCGCGCCAACACGCGCTTCACGTTGCCATCAAGAATGGGCGCTAACACGTCATAGGCAAACGCCGCAATCGCAGCGGCGGTGCTTCGGCCAATGCCGGGCAGGTCGGCGAGCAGATTTACGTCTGGAGGGAAGAGACCGCCATGCTGTGCCACCACCCGCTGCGCGGCACGATGCAGATTGCGCGCGCGGCTGTAGTAACCGAGCCCCGCCCACTGCGCGAGCACGTCGTCTTCAGGCGCATTGGCGAGCGAGGAAATATCAGGAAAGCGTTCGAGAAATCGCGCGTAATACGGCAACACAGTCGCAACCTGCGTCTGTTGCAACATGATTTCTGAGAGCCAGATGCGATACGCGTCGCGAGTGTTTTGCCAAGGCAGATGGTTGCGCCCGTGGATGCGTTGCCAGATGACGAGTCGGGTGGCGAAGGAGGGTGTGGGCGCGATGAGGTGATAGGGGTGACGAGGTGATGAAGTGACATTTTTCCTGCTCGTCACCTTCGTCACTTCTGTCACCTCTGTCACCTCATCACCTTGATGCATCGCTGATCGCGGCCAAGGCCGCTCCAGCAGGACTATCGAATCCCTAAACGCTGCTTCGCCTTAACGCCAGCCTCGGTCGCGGGATACTTGCTTGCCACTTCTTGCAGCGTGACGCGGGCCGCTTGAATGTCGCCGAGTTCCGACTGCGCGGACGCGATGTTGAGCAACGCGTCGGACGCTTTGGCGCTGTCGGGATACTGCGCAATCAACTGGCGTTGCGTAGTGATGGCACCGCGAAAATCGCGCGTGGCGTAAAGCGAATTGCCAATCCAGTATTGCGCGGAAGGCACCAACGTGCTGCGCGGAAAACTCCGCGTGAACAGTTGAAACGCGGTGACCGCTTCCGCAAAGCGCCCAGCGCGAAAATGCTCAAGTCCCTGATCGTACGCACGTTGTTCGGCGACGGGATCAATCGCGACTGGCGGTGCGACGACGGCACCAGGCGGCATTGCACGGCTTGGATCGATGGCACCACTCGGCGCCGATCCGGCCGGGCCCGCAGGGCCACCCATACCCGGCAAGCTCGTAACTTGAGGCGGCGTTGCTGCAGCCGCCGCCCGCGCTGCCTGTTCGGCCTGCTGCGCTTCGATTTTTCTAAGCCGTCCATCGAGATCAACGTACAGATCGCGTTGCCGCTTCTGGGTATTTTCCATCTCGTTTTGCAGCAGTTCAATTTGGCCGCGCAACTTGGCGAATTCGGTTTTTAGCACTTCGACCTGATTGAACAAATCGATGATGCTGCGGTTTTTCGCCTGCGCCTCCAGCTCACCAATGCGCGCGTCCAATGCACGCTGGGTCTCGGTCATTTGCGCGCGCAATTGAACGATCTGTTTTCGCGCCTCTTCGTCGTCAAACAGTCCAGCGTGAGCCGACACCGAAAACAGCAAACCAACCGTAACCGCAAGCAGCGGTTTTCGTAAAACGTGACGCTGAATCAAACCAGGCGTATTCACGCGCGCACCTCGCATCAACTACTCTCCCGCGTAGGCCAAATCGCAACGGCGATTTTCCGAATATGCGGCCTCGGCGCTGGCAGCATTGCGGGGCTTTTCTTCGCCAAAACTCACCGTGTCGATTTGCGCATCAGCCACACCCAGCAGGGTCAACACGCGTTTCACGCTCTCGCTGCGTTTTTGACCAAGCGCCAGGTTGTATTCGCGGCTGCCGCGCTCGTCGGTGTTGCCTTCAACCTTGATCCGTGCGTTGCGGTTAAGCTTTAAATACGCGGCATGCGCTTCGAGCAACGGCTTGTATTCATCCTTCACTGTGAAGCTGTCGTACTCATAAAAAATTTCGCGACGTGACAGCGGGCTGCGCGGATCTCTCAGCGGATTGCCGGTGGTAGCCGTGCCTGCCATCGTCGTGCCGCTCGCACCCGGCGCGCTGCCGACGCCGCTGGTGGACGTGCCCGGATCAGCGGCTGTGGTCGGCGCACCTGTGCCGGTGCGGGTCTCAACCGGAGCGGTGGCATCGGGGGTCGATGAGCAGCCCGCAAGCGCCGCAGCGGCTGACACGGCGAGCATAAGTTTCGAGATGGATTTCATAGGGTTCCTTTTCGATGGGTAGACGGTTACGTTTGCGCTACTTTGTTTTTTCGCTAGCGTGGCAAGGGACCCCAAGCCGGTTCTCGTACATCAGCGTTGCTGGCACCGAGTCGTTGCTTCACGCGTCCGTCGGCAGATACTGCCGCAAGAATACCCTTTCCGTTATACACCGATGCGTACACGATTAATTTTCCGTTTGGGGCGAACGACGGCGACTCATCCACCGGCCCTTGGGTCAACACCTGCACCTGCTTCGATGCGAAATCGAGCATCGCCAGCATGTATCGCCCGCCTTCGCGCTTGACGAAGACCATGCTTTTGCCGTCCGCCGCGACACGTGGATTGGCGTTATCGGCGCCTTCAAAGGTCACGCGCTCTGCGTTGCCGCCTTCAGGCGAAGTTCGATAAATCTGCGGCGAACCACCGCGGTCACTCATGAAATAAATGCGGCCATCGGGCGCCCAATTCGGCGCAGTATCGATCATGCCGCTGCTGGTCAGGCGTCGCCCACTGGTGCCGTCTGCGTTGACCACAAAAAGCTGGGTGCCGCCGGCCTGTGACGACGCATACACGATCCGCCCGCCGTCAGGCGACCACGCGGGCGCGGACTGATTGCCCGCTGCGCGCACCAGCAGCGCCCGCTCACCAGTGCTCACGTTTTGCACGTAAACACTGGGCTTGCGGCCTTCGAATGAAACGTAGGCGAGGCGAATACCGTCGGGCGACCAAGCCGGAGAGATGATCGGCTCCACCGAATTCACCACCGGCACCGCGTTGAAGCCGTCGCTGTCCGCCACGATCAATTGAAAGCGACCGGGCGACTTGGCAACATAGGCCAAACGGGTGCTGAACACGCCTTTTTCGCCCGTGAGCCGCTCATAAACAATGTCAGCAATGCGATGCGCCGTCGCCCGCAAATCTTTCGCGGCAACGTTGAACACGAGCCCGGTCATTTGTTCCTGTTTGGGCACGTCAACTAGGCGAAAACTTACCGCAAACTGACCGTTGGCTCCGGGCGCGACCGAGCCGATAACAGTGGCGTCTGCACCGCGTGTTTTAAGTTCTGGGAAAGACACAGCGCTCAGCTCGCCACTTTTCGGTAGGCCGACACTATTGATGGTTTTTATCAGGCCGCTACGGGCAAGGTCGGCCTCGATCACGGCGGACATTTGCTGCGCCTGCGAGTCGCTGCCTGCAAAACCCGCCACGGCCACCGGAATTTGCTGCGCGCCCACGCCCACAATGTCGATGGTGAGTTGAGCCTGTGCACTCACCGCCGCTAGCGACAAGCCGAACAGAGCAATGAGACGACGTGAATAGGAAGCTAAGTTCATCGATCAGGGGCTGGTGGTGATGGTTAACGAAGTGGACAACACAGATTGTGCGTGATCTCGACCGCTAATGGCGTCATCTCGGGTGGCGTACGGCCCCAAACGCACGCGGAACAGCGAATCCACTTGCTGTATGCGCGGCAAAACGTTCAATTCGGTCCCCATTTGCTGTTGGAACACCTGAGCGTTCGCAAAGTTTCCAAAAGCGCCCAATTGAACAAAATACTCGCGCCGTCCCAGTGGCGTCGTTGGCGGCGGGAGCGGCGTTCGTTCTAGCGCGATCGCGGGCGAGGGCGGCTCGGGACGGCGCGGTGCCGCGATGACAGAGGCGTCGGAAGCTGCAATTACAGCAAATGGCGGCACCAGCAATTCAAGCTCCACCTCGCCACTGCCGCCCTGCGCGATGCCCAGACGATGCGCTGCAACGTACGACAAATCAACGATGCGTCCGGCATGGAACGGCCCGCGATCATTGATGCGCACAATCACGGTTTTGCCAGATCGCGGATGAATCACGCGTGCGAAACTGGGCAGCGGTGCTGTGGGATGAGCAGCGGTCATCGCGAACATGTCGTACACCTCGCCATTGGCAGTTTTCTGCCCATGAAATTTGCGACCGTACCAAGACGCGATGCCGCGCTGGCGCAGCGTGGTCAGCGATGTCATCGGCTTGTAGTCAATACCAAACACGTTGTACGGACGATTGGCAAAACGATGCAGCGGCTCGTCCCGGGGCTGGGCGTCGGGAATTTGGTTGAGATCAGATGGCGTCACTGCGGCGGGGCCGTCGTCTTTGTAATACGCGCCGGGTCGGGGCGTGCCCGAGGTGGTTTTGGTAGCCGGTTTGCTGGCGCAGCCTGCGATGAGGGCCGTCAGGCCGGCGAGTGTGGCGAGTGTGGCGAGCGTTGCCAGCGCTGCGAGCGCCGTCGTCGGCAACCGCGTCATGAATTCACCAGTTTCCGGTGACTGGTGACGCTCATCATGATGCCCACCGCGATAAACAGCGTCATCAGCGCGGTGCCGCCAAAGCTCATGAACGGCAACGGTACGCCCACCACCGGCAGGATGCCGGTCACCATGCCCATATTGACGAACGCATAGGTGAAAAACATCAGCGTCATCGAGCCGGCCATCAGGCGGCTGAAGAGCGTGGTGGCATTGGCCGCGATGATGAAACATCGCCCGATGAAGAGCAAGTAGAGCACCACCAGCACCACGCCGCCCAGCAAGCCAAACTCTTCGCCGTATACCGCAAAGATGAAGTCGGTGTGCTTCTCGGGAAGGAATTCAAGATGCGTTTGGGTGCCGTTCAACCAGCCTTTGCCGAGAATGCCGCCGGAGCCTATCGCGATGGCGGCTTGCGTGGTGTGCCAGCCCGCGTCTTGGCCGTCGCTCTCGGGGTTCAAAAACGTCATCACGCGTTGTTTCTGATAGTCATGAATGCCGACCTCAAAGTGCCACATTGCGATGACTAAGCAAGCGCCCAACAGGACGGCACCGGCAATAATCCGCCAATCGAGACCCGCGAGATAAAGCACGTAAAAACCGCAGGCCCCGATGAGCAGCGCCGTGCCCAGATCGGGCTGGCGCACCACCAAGCCAAACGGGATGATGACCAGAATCGCCGCCACTGCAAAATTGCGCCAGTTCATCGCGCCTTCATGACGTTCGAAGTACCACGCCAAGATAAGCGGCAATGCAATTTTCATGATCTCCGATGGTTGAATGTTGCCGATGCCTGGTATTTTCAACCAGCGCCGCGCGCCTTTGACGATTTCACCGCCAACTGCGACGCCGATCAGCAACGCGATACCGATCACATACAGCGGCACGGCAAAACGAGCGATAAATTGCGGCGACAGATTGGCGATGAAGATCATGATCGCCACTGCGACAACCACTTTTTGCGATTGCGAGGTGACGCGGCCCAACGTCTCGTTGGTCGCGCTGTAAAGCACCAGTAAACCGAGCGCGGCAATAGTGGTCACGACAGCAAACAAAAACGGATCAAGGTGATCGGTGAGCTTTGCCCACAGATGCTGAATCATCGCGCCCGCTTCACTTCTGCGGCAACGTCCGCCGCAGCAACGGCTTCCTTGCCCACGACGGGTTTTTTGATGGCCGCATCAAGCAGCGCCGAATCAAAGTAGGCGTCCATCACCTTTCTGGCGATTGGGGCGGCTGCTTCGGCACCAAAGCCGCCGTTTTCAACAAACGCAACCAATGCGATGGTGGGCTTGTCGAGCGGTGCCAAGGCGATGTACCAGGCGTGATCGCGCAATCGCTCGGCGACCTGCGAGACGATGTATTCGCCGCCGCGCAGGCCAAACACCTGCGCTGTTCCGGTCTTGCCGCCACTGCTGTACTTGGCGGTGAGGAATGCTCTGCGACCGGTGCCTTCAGTCACTACACCAGCCATGCCCCGTAGCACCGTATCAATGTGCTCGGGTTTCAGCGGAATGGTGTAGGCAGGCGCGGGTTGTGTCAGTCGATATTCGCGGGTGCGCGCGTCCTGCACCCGTTTCACCAAATGTGGCTTATAGACAACGCCGCGATTAGCCAGCACCGATGTCGCATGAGCCAGTTGCAGCGGTGTGAAGGTGTTAAATCCCTGCCCAATACCGAGCGAGACCTGATCGCCGACGTGCAGCTTGGGATCTTTCGGTCGATTTTTTGCCTTCCACGCGCGATCCGGGAGGATACCGGGCAATTCGCCGTCAATGTCGATGCCGGTTTTTTGGCCGAAGCCGAATTGCCGCATGAAGATGGCCCACTCGTCGACGTCCATCTCGGCAGCCAATTGGTAGTAATAGGTGTCGCAGGAGACGGCAATCGACTTGACGAGATTAACCACACCATGCCCGCCCACCTTATCGTCGCGCCAGTGACCGCCGCCAAGCCGAAAAAAACCAGGATCGCTGATGGTTTGCTGCGCGGTTCTCACGCCTAATTCAAGCGCCATGAGCCCCATAAACGGCTTGTACGCCGAACCAGGCGGGTAGGTGCCGCGCAGCGGACGATTGAGCAACGGCTTGTCTAAAGAAGTGTTCAGCAGATCCCAGTTTTGCGGATCAATACCGTCAACGAACAGGTTCGGGTCGTAGCCCGGCTTGCTCACGAAGGCGAGCACATCGCCCGTGCTCGGCTCGATGGCGACCAGCGCGCCACGCTTGGTTCCAAACGCTTCTTCAGCAATTTTTTGCAGGCGGATGTCCAGTGACAGTTGCAGGTTGTTGCCGGTCACCGAAGGCTTGCGCGACAGCGTGCGCACCACGCGACGTGATGCGTCCACCTCAACCTCAGTCGCCCCGGCTGTGCCATGCAACTCGCGTTCGTACGACAGCTCAATACCGACTTTGCCGATGTAGTCTGAGCCCTTGTAATTCGAGGTTAAACCTTGCGCTTCGATGCGTTCTTTCTCGCCCTGACTAATGCGCCCGATGTAGCCCACCACGTGGCTCGCCACTTCGCCAAACGGATACTGTCGGAACAGCCGCGCCTTGATCTCTACACCTGGCAAACGATAGCGATTGGCAGCAACTCGGGCGACCTCTTCATCGGTCAGGCGCGACTTGAGCGGCAGGCTGTCGTTGGTGCGAAATTCTTCGAGTAGTCGCTTGAAGCGACGGCGATCACGCGGCGAAATTTCAACGATCTTCGCGATCTCGTCAATGGCCGCATCGACGTCGGCCATCTTTTGCGGATTCAGCTCCAGCGTGTAGGCCGAATAGTTCGATGCCAGCACCACGCCGTTGCGATCCGTGATGATGCCGCGATTGGGCGCTTCCGGCTGAATGTCGATGCGGTTGGCTTCAGCCAGCGTGGCGAAATGCTTGTGCTGCACCACTTGCAGATAGACAAAGCGACCGAGCAGCGTCAAAAAACATATCACCACCAGCACCGCCGCCAACGTCAATCGACGCTGATACCAGAATAGTTCCTGATCGTAATTTCGGAGTTCGACGGACATACTGCTCGCAGCTTAATCAAGCAGCGAGCGCACGCGCTGCGGCCATTGCAACAGCGCAGACACAATCGGCCAGATCAGCGCGCTGCTCACGCTGCCGAGAATGATGGCAGCCGTCGGCAGCGTCGCGCCACTCATCAAACGCAATACCAGCACCACCAGTTGCGCAATCAGCAACAGGCCGAGCACATGCAGTGCCTGTTGCCACAGCGGAAAACGCAACACGCGGCGATGAAAGTAACTCGCCGCAAAGCCAAGAATGGCGTAGGCTAGCGCATGCTGGCCGAACAAATTGGCCTCTGCCACGTCGGTGAGCAAGCCGCAGGCCCACGCCACAGCAATGCCAATCCAGCGCGGCTGGTGAATCGCCCAATACAGAAGCACCAATGCGAAAAAATCGGGCCTGAGCACAAGCACCAAGCCCGACAGCGGCAGCAGGTTGATGGTGAAGGCAAACGCCAACGTGATCGCCACAAACCAAGGTTTCGGCGCGAGCAGAATGTCTTCCGGTTTGGCGATGCGGAACAGCGGGGAATCGGGAAGATGAAACATGTTTATCTCCGCTTTTTGCTGCTGCTGTCGGCAACCGCGTCGACCGCAGGTCGGGGTGCCAGTGCCGCTGGTTTATCAAGCACCAGCACGATATCGGTGCCTGATACCGTCGCTGTCGGTTGGCATTCAATGACGGCGAATGCGTTTTCGGCCGATCGCTGTACGCTAGTAACGCGGGCTACGCGAATGTTGCTTGGGTAGACGCCATCAATGCTGGACGTCAGCAGAACGTCGCCTTCTTTGACGTCGGCATTGCTGGCCACGCTGCGCAACTCCGGTAGTTTGCCCGGTCCGCGTCCATAGAGCAGCGCGTGCATTGCGGTGCGCTCTATTTTTATCGGTACTGCAAAGTCTTTTTCCGTGACCAGCGTGATTTCTGCGAACAGAGGATGAAGGCGGGTTAATTGTCCAAGTAATCCCAGCTCGTCAACGGCAGCAGAGCCCAGTTCAAACGGCTGCCCCGCACTGCGATCAATGAACACTTTTTGGGAGAACGGGTCTCGACCTAGATAAGCCACCCGGGCCGCTTGGGCGCGTACTGATGCGGTTTGCGAAATTTGCAGAAGCTTTGACAATTTATCCGCTTCTTGCTTTGAGGCCACTTGCGCCTGTTGCGCTTGAGACGCTTGCAGCAGCTCCGATTTCAGTCGAATATTGTCGGTGCGGAGCTCGGCCCGCGTGTCGAACAATTCGCCAGCGCTGCGTGCTAACTGCGCAGGTATCCGTGCCGCTTCTTGCACCGGGTCAACCACGTTGGCGATCACGCGGCGCACCGACTCAAGCGTCTTAAATCGAGCATCAATGAACATCAACGCGAGCGAGATCACCCCAAAAAACGTCAGCCGCGCAATCGGGCTCGGGCCGCGATTAAAAAAGCGCGGCGGCTCCGAAGGTAGAGAGGTGACTCTACCGTGCATGGCTTGCATGGCGCGCGCCGATCAAATCAACATTGAACGCGAATCCACCGCCGACGCGCATCGTGAGAAGGCGCAGGTGGCAAAACATCGTGTGTCAGACTTTAATCGGTGGTGAAGATGGAAGACAGGCGATCAATGTTCTCAAGCGCCTTGCCACAGCCGCGCACCACGCAGGTGAGCGGGTCTTCAGCCACCACCACGGGCAGCCCGGTTTCTTCCATCAGCAAGCGATCAAGATCGCGCAGCAAGGCTCCACCGCCGGTCAACACCATGCCTTTGTCGGCGATGTCAGAGCCCAGCTCCGGTGGCGTGCGCTCCAGCGCCTGCTTGACCGCGCCGACAATCGCATTCAAAGGATCGGTGAGCGCTTCGAGAATTTCGTTTGACGACACCGTAAACGCGCGCGGAATACCTTCGGCCAAGTTGCGGCCCTTAATTTCCATGTCGCGCACTTCACTGCCGGGAAACGCGGAGCCAATCTTTTTCTTGATGTTTTCGGCTGTCTGCTCGCCGATCAGCATGCCGTAGTTGCGGCGAATGTAATTGATGATCGCTTCATCGAATTTGTCACCACCTACCCGCACCGAACCCGCATACACCATGCCCCCCAGCGAAATCACGCCGACCTCGGTAGTGCCGCCACCGATGTCGACCACCATCGATCCGGTTGCGTCCGAAATTGGCAGATCAGCGCCAATCGCCGCAGCCATCGGCTCTTCAATCAGGAACACTTTTGAAGCACCAGCGCCGAGTGCTGATTCACGAATCGCACGACGCTCCACTTGAGTTGAGCCACAGGGCACGCAGATGATGATGCGCGGGCTCGGGCTAAACATTTTGCTGTCGAGCACCTTGCGGATGAACTGCTTGAGCATCTGCTCGGTGACGTTGAAGTCGGCAATCACGCCGTCTTTCATCGGGCGAATGGCTGTGATGTTGCCTGGTGTGCGGCCCAGCATCTGCTTGGCAGCCAAGCCCACGTCTTGAATCACGCGCTTGCCGTTCGGGCCGCCTTCTTGACGGATCGCCACAACCGACGGCTCGTCGAGGACGATGCCCCGACCCCGCACGTAGATCAACGTATTAGCAGTGCCGAGATCGATGGCGATGTCAGTGGATAAATAACTGGTCAGAAACTTGAACATAAACTCTAGCGGCCTCCCGTGACCGCATCCCGCATGGGCGCTTTCGCACGATTCACCAAATGCGAATCACACGACACTGCAAATCCCCCGGAAACGTCGTCTGCAAGCCCTTCTTGATCACCGAATTAAGAGGCTACAGCGTGTTGTATTTAACCCGATATGTTACCCTACCGCTCTTGCAAAAATATGTCAATGCTCGCGTTTCGCCGCTGCTTCTGCTAAGCGGCACCGTGCGCGGCCTGTTTCAGTTCAATGAGTCTCACTCCCCAGGATATTGAGCGAATCGCGCACTTAGCGCGAATTCGTGTGACCCCCGCCGACGTTGCCGACGTGCAGGGCAAACTTGACGGCATTTTCAAGTTAATTGATGAGATGCAAGCGGTAGACACCACCGGCGTTGAGCCTATGTCGCACGGCCTCGACATGGTGCTGCGCCTGCGCGACGATGCCGTCACTGAGAGCAATCGCCGCGACGTTTTTTTGAAGAATGCGCCGGAATCGGCGGACGGCTATTTTCTGGTGCCAAAGGTGATCGAATAGATATGATTTGGAACACCTTCGCCACCGTCGCGGAAACCGTTAAGGCGCTCGACGACAAGCAAGTCAGCGCGGTCGAACTCGCGGCGCACTACCTTGATCGTGCGGATGCGCTGCAACCCGCGCTTAACGCGTATGTCACGCTCGACCGCGAGAAAACGCTCGTTGAAGCGGAGGCGGCCGATGCCAAACGTGCTGCCGGTAAAACTGCACCGCTTCTCGGAGTGCCGATTGCCCACAAAGACATCTACCTGATTGAAGGCTGGCGTACCACTTGCGGCTCGAAGATGCTCGAAAATTTCATCGCGCCGTACACCTCGACCGTGGTCAAAAACATGACGGATGCGGGCATGGTTACGCTCGGCAAGCTGAATATGGACGAGTTTGCGATGGGTTCGTCCAACGAGACGTCCTATTTCGGGCCCGTTAAAAACCCGTGGGACGTGTCGCGGGTGCCGGGCGGCTCGTCCGGTGGTTCGGCGGCCAGCGTGGCTGCGGGTTTGACGCCGGCCTCGACTGGCACCGACACCGGAGGCTCCATTCGCCAACCGGCTATGTTCTGCAACCTGACCGGACTCAAGCCCACCTACGGCGTGTGCTCGCGCTTTGGCATCATCGCGTTCGCCTCCTCGCTCGATCAGGCGGGGCCGTTCGCGCAAACCGCTGAAGATTGCGCCATGTTGCTGACCGCGATGGCAGGCTTTGATGCGCATGACGCAACATCGCTTGATCGCCCGAAAGAAAACTACTCGCGCGATCTGGGTAGACCGCTGAACGGTTTGCGCATTGGCTTGCCGAAAGAATTTTTTGGCGAAGGCGTCGCGCCCGGCATCGCCAAAGCAGTTGACGATGCGCTGACCGTGTACCGGAAATTAGGCGCTATCACCGTTGACGTGTCGCTGCCCAACGTGAAGTATTCGGTGCCCGCGTATTACGTCGTTGCACCAGCGGAGGCGTCTAGCAATCTGTCGCGCTTTGACGGCGTGCGGTATGGGCATCGTGCCGAAAAGTACGATGACCTGATGGACATGTATAAACGTTCGCGTGCCGAAGGCTTTGGCGCCGAGGTTAAGCGGCGCATTCTTATTGGAACCTACGTACTGTCGCACGGCTACTACGACGCGTACTACCTGCAAGCAGGCAAACTGCGTCGCTTGATCGCCGAGGACTTCAAGCGCGCCTACGAGGTGTGTGACGTGGTGATGGGCCCGACGGCGCCAGAAACCGCATTCCAGTTTGGCGCCAAGAGCGACGATCCGGTCAAGATGTACCTGAATGACATCTTCACCATTTGCGCCAACCTCACCGGCCAACCCGCGATGAGCCACCCGTGCGGCGTCGACGAGGCGGGTCAGCATGTGGGCATGCAAATCATCGGCAATTACCTCGACGAAGCACGCATGTTGAATTTGGCGCATCAATATCAGCTAGCGACGGATTGGCATAAGCGCCATCCGAGCATTTAATTTTTGTCATCCCTGGCTTTCGCTGGGATGACAGCAAGCAGCATTGACAGGAATCACGTCATGGCACAGTGGGAAATTGTCATCGGTCTTGAAACACATACTCAGCTGACCACTGCGTCAAAGATTTTCTCGGGCAGCAGCACCGCGTTTGGTGCTGCGCCAAACACACAGGCAAGCGTGGTTGATTTGGCACTTCCCGGCGCGTTGCCGGTGATGAACAAAGGGGCGGTTGAACGCGCGGTGAAGTTTGGTTTGGCCGTGGGTGCCAATATCAATCAGCGCTCAATTTTTGCGCGCAAAAACTACTTCTACCCCGATTTGCCCAAGGGCTATCAAATCTCGCAATTTGAAACGCCAATTGTTCAGGGCGGTGGGTTGACCATCACGCTCGACGATGGCAGCAGCAAATACATCGAGCTCACCCGCGCGCACCTTGAAGAAGACGCCGGCAAGAGCGTGCATGAGCAGTTTGACCAAGCAACGGGTGTTGACCTGAATCGCGCCGGTACGCCGCTGCTGGAGATCGTCACTGAGCCGGTGATGCGCTCCAGCAGGGAGGCCGTGGCTTACGCCAAAGCGCTCTACAGCCTTGTTCTCTACTATGGAATTTGCGACGGCAATATGCAGGAAGGCTCGTTCCGCTGTGATGCCAACGTGTCAGTACGCCCGATGGGGCAAAAAGAATTCGGTACCCGCCGCGAGATCAAGAACCTGAACAGCTTTGAGTTCATGCAGCAGGCGATCGACTACGAAGTGCAATGGCAGATAGCGGAAATTGAAGACGGACGCAAGATTCAACAGGCTACCGTGCTGTTCAACTCCGACACTGGCGAGACACGCGCAATGCGCAGCAAGGAGGACGCGATGGACTATCGTTACTTCCCGGATCCTGATCTGCCGCCGTTGGTAGTGTCCGACCTGATGCGAGCGGAAATCGAAGCAGCTATGCCTGAGCTACAACACGTGAAGTACGTGCGTTTTACGACCAAGTATGGGCACTCGGACCTTCTTGCCAAAACGTTTACATGCCTTCCTGCGGTTTCCGACTATTTTGAAGACGCAGTGCGCGATGGGGCCGATCACAAACTCGTAACCAACTGGATGCTGGTTGATCTCTTTCCAAAATTGAATCGTGAGAGAAAGGGGATCGCCGACTCGCCCGTCAGCGCCGCGCTGCTTGCTAGTTTGATTGTTCGCATTACTGACGGTACGATCAGCAACAATATTGCGCGCACGGTTTTTGATGACTTGTGGAATGCGCCGCAGAACGATGACGGGACGCGTTTGATGCAAGATGTTGACGAGATCGTCAAAACCAAAGGCCTCACACAAATCAGCGACGGCGGCGTCATTGAAAAAATTGTCGACGACGTGCTCGCCAAGAGCGCAGCACAGATCTCCGACTACAAAGCGGGCAAAGAAAAAGCGCTGATGAGCATCGTCGGTATGGTCATGAAGGCGAGCGCCGGCAAGGCTAATCCGGCGCAAGCTAACGCAATCGTGAAGCGAAAAATCGACGCGCTTTAGCCGTCGCCGAGCCGAAAAAAAGCTACGGCTTTACGCTGTAACCTCTGTTCATTGTGGGCTATGGCCGCAAAACGCTACATATCAATAGCAGTAAAAACCAGCAGCTAGCCCCTGTGCAATAAGCTCGGAATCAATAAAGCTGATGCGACTCACGGTTGCGCCGGCGACCGTTTCACCATTGTTAAGCCGCGTTTAACCAGCAGCGCATCAATCTTCGCCATCGCGTCTTCTCGCGCATTCGGATCGGGGCCGACGGTCACGCCTTTGCCCGCATTCACGCCATTGGGCACTTCGCTGCGCACGCGAAACTTTCCTGCCGGATTGTCGAAGTCGTGGAAAGCACCGGGGTAGAGCGTGAGGCTCGCTGGCTGGGCGTTGTTCTTGAGTCGCGCGGCGAACGTGGCGCACGGCGCAGCGGGCGTCCAGTCGTCTGCGTCGCCCATCAGGATGGTGAGTGGCGACGAGATTTTCTGCGCTGTGCGATCGCTGGCAAACGGCGAACAGCCGGGATAGAAGGCAATTGCCTCAATAAATTTCACGCTATCGTCGAAGTCTCCGAACACGGGTTTGTGCGTCACCGTATTGAGCACCGTCGAGCCGCCGTGCGACCAGCCCCAGAGCACAATCTTTTTGGCGTCAATGCCGGGCTGCTTTTTGAGCCAGGCATGCGCGGCGATCACATCTTCGACACGATCAATCTGGCGGATCGTGCGTGACTGCATTTTCACCGTGCACACTTCTTCAAACTGTCGCGAAGTAAAACTCTCCGGAAACACCACAGCGATGCCGCGCTCCAGCAGCCAGTCTTTCGCCGCCTTGTGCCGTGCGTTGAGACTGCCGTTTGCGCCAAGCCCACCGCAACCGTGTAGCAGGATTGCCGCTGCGCCGCTCGCCTTGCCTGCGTCAGGTGCGAACCACTGCGCGCGTAGCGTCTTGGCCTCATTGATATGCGGCGCAGGGATTTTGATGTTTTCGGCGAATGAAAGCGCACAAGCGGTAATCGCCATCAATGCCGCGAACCAGCTTCGCCAACGCCTGCCAGCGACGTCTTGTGGGAGCGGTTCCACCGCGATGGCCGCCGCTCGCAACCCATCAATCGCGGTGAAACCGCTCCTACAGAGCACCGATGTCAACACAGCAAAGCTCATACCAGTACCGTCTCGCCGTCAGCGGGCAACTCACGCGGTTTGCCATCCATGGTGATGGCCACATAGGTCAATTCCGCCTCGGTGACGCGCACTACGGTCGTGCCGCGATTTCGCTCCGAGAACACCTCCACATCCACGGTGATCGAGGTGCGTCCAACGCGTTTGATGGTCGCGTAAAAGCTCACCACGTCACCGATCTGCACCGGCTGCTTGAATACGAACGAATTCACCGCCACCGTTGCGATGCGACCTTTCGCGCGGCGCACGGCGGGGATGCTGCCCGCCAGGTCGACCTGCGACATGATCCAGCCGCCGAAGATGTCGCCGTTGGCGTTGCTGTCGGCGGGCATGGGGATCACGCGCAGCGCGAGAGGTTTGTCGGGCAGTGTGGTCATGTTGGTCGCGGATTGGGTGGTGACTTCGATTATCGGTGAAGCGCATTGGCAAAGACCGCGCTGACAACACAACCGGGAATCTTCCGTCTGTAAAGTCAGTCTAGACTCTGCATGCGTCAACGGCTCGCGCGTGGTGAGCCCCATTTTCCGGAGATTTCACTTGATCCAGATTTCAGCTACCCTGTTTCGCTGGTTCGCGCTGGTCGCGCTCGCGTCGTTAGTCTTTGGCCTGCAAGCCCCGCTCGGGGCGCTAGCCCTGCCGCAAGGCGTAACCGCAGGCCCGAGCGTCGGCGGTATTTCGGAATATCGTTTGCCGAACGGGCTCAAAGTGCTGCTGTTTCCCGATGCGTCACAGGCGAAGATCACGGTCAACATCACGTACCTCGTTGGCTCGCGGCACGAAAATTATGGCCAGACCGGGCAGGCGCATTTGCTGGAGCACATGCTGTTCAAGGGCTCACCGAAGTTCCCGGACGTGAACGCCGAATTCGGGAAACGCGGGGCGCAGATGAACGCCACCACGCGCACCGACATCACCAACTATTTCGTCACCCTGCCCGCGACCGAAGACAACCTCAAATTCGCCATCGAGCTGGAGGCGGATCGTATGGTCAACGCCTTCCTTAAAAAAGAAGACTTGGATAAAGAATTCACCGTCGTGCGCAATGAGTTCGAGCAGGGCGAGAACGAGCCTGGACAGGTTGCGGCGAAGCGTCTCTTTTCCGCTGCGTTTGACTGGCATAACTACGGCAATCTGCCGATCGGTAATCGAGGCGATATCGAGAACGTCGCCATCGAAAATCTGCGTGCTTTTTATCGCACCTATTACCAACCGGACAACGCCACACTGCTGATCGCGGGCAAGTTTGACGCAGAGCGCGCGTTGCTGACCGTATCGCAAGCGTTCGGCGCCACCCTTATCCCCAAGCCCGCACGCATACTGCCAGCCATCAACACGGTTGAGCCGACGCAGGACGGCGAGCGGAGTGTCGTCGTGCGGCGCAAGGGTGACATCCAGATTATTTTTGCCGCGTACAAAGTGCCCGGTGCGCTGCATCCTGACTCGATGGCGTTGACTTACGCGTCATTAATTTTGGGGCAAACACCGTCCGGTCGGCTGCATAAAAAGCTCGTAGAAACCGACAAGATCGCGCTCGGCGGTTATGCGCAAACGCTCGGCTACATTGACCCGCAACTGATGATGATGATCACTGTGCAAAAGGCGGGCGAAGACGTCGACAAGCTGCGCACTGCGCTGGTGGCCGAGGTGGAAGGCTTCGCCAAAGCGCCGCCAACGCCTGAAGAAATGGCGCGCAGTAAACAGATTTTGGAGAACGGTGCGGACGCTGTGCTCGCACAACCGGAGCGCTTGGGGCTTGCGCTTTCGAGCTATATCGGCCTCGGCGACTGGCGTTTGTTTTTCTACAACCGCGAGCGATTGGGCAGTGTGACTGCCGCGCAAGTTCAGCAAGCCGCAGCGAAATATTTCATCCGCGACAACCGCACTATATCCACCTTCCTGCCGGAAAACGAGCCGAAGCGGGCCGAGATCACTGCGGCACCGTTGGCCGACGCAGTGCTCGCGGGCTGGACGCCCACGACGACGGTCGCGCAGGGTGAAGCGTTCGAGCCGACCGCGAAAAATATCGACGCAAGAACGGTGTTCAAACAGATCGGCGGGCTCAAGGTGGCGCTGTTGCCGAAGAAGACGCGTGGCGAGACGGTTCAGTTTCGGATGAGCCTTCGCAACGGCGATGAAACGTCTCTGACCAACCGCAGCGAGTTGCTCGATTTATCGGGGCAAATGTTGACGCTCGGCACCAGCAAATTCAGTCGCGCCGCGCTCGCTGACGAGCTGCAAAAACGGCAGATTCGCGGCGGCATTGCCGGGTTTGAGACTAAACGCAGCGAGCTGATTTCGGCAATTGAACTCGTTGCGCACGTAGCGCGCGAGCCGATCTTTCCTGCGGACGAAATTGAGCAGGTGCGGAAGAACGCGCTAGCGGGTATCGCGCTGTCGAAGTCCGATCCGGGTGCGTTGGCACAAGAGCGCATGTCGAGCCATTTCAACGCGTATCCGAAAGGTCATCCCAATTACTCGATGTCGACCGCTGAAACCGAGGCGCTGTACGCGGGCTTCACGCGTGAGGAATTAGTTAAGGCGCGAGCCGACTTTTCAGGCGCGTCGAATGGCTTTGTGGTGATCGTGGGCGACTTTGATGTCGACGCTGTAAGTGCCGCCATCGACAAAGCGTTCTCCGACTGGAAGAGCAAGTCGCCGTACACGCGCATTGCGTCAAAGCTCGCTTCACCCGCCGCTATCAACGAATGGATCGACGCACCGGACAAAGAAAGCGCCATGCTCAGCGCCCGCGTGACGTTCGCGATGAAGCGTGACGACCCCGACTATCCTGCGATGTGGGTGGCCGACGTGCTGATGGGCGCGGGCGGCGATCTCGACTCGCGTTTGATGAAACGCATTCGTGGCAAAGAGGGCTTGAGCTACGGCGTCGGCAGCAGCTTTTCTGCGGGTGTCTGGGAGCCGGTGGCCAGCTGGGGCATGTCTGGCAGCGCGGCACCGGGGGCCATTGCCAACATGGAGCGCTACCTGCTCGAAGAGATCAACCGCGCCCGCATTGAGGGCTTCACTGCCGACGAAGTGGCCCGCGTGAAAACAAAAATCCGCGCCAACTACGACCAGTTTTACGCCAGCGACGCGCAGGTAGCTAGCGCATGGCTCGACCGCATGGATCGCGGTCTGACCTTCGCCGACTACGAGGCGTTCGTGGCCAAAGTACAGGCCGTCACGGCAGAGCAGGCCACGGCTGCGTTCCGCAAATACGTCGACCCGGCCAAACTATCCTTCGTGAAAGCGGGCGACAAGAAAAAGGCCGAAGTGAAATAACGCGCTCGGCCTCCTGAAGCGTCGTTCCCCTCCCGAGATCCGGGAGGACGGGCGAATTAGCCCAACTGCGCCAGCATGTTCTCAGCAAACGAGCAGCTTGCCGGGCCGACGCCTTCGATATTGACTTGCTTGACCACGCCGTTTTCAACCAGCAACGAGAAACGCTGGCAGCGCACGCCCATGCCTTTGGCGGTGAGATCCAGTTCAAGGCCGAGCGCTTTGGTGAACGCGGCGGAGCCGTCGCCCATCATGCGCACTTTGCCTGCAACGTTTTGCGTCTGGCCCCACGCACCCATCACGAAGCCATCGTTGACTGCCATGCAGATGATTTCGTCCACGCCTTTGGCTTTGAGCGCGTCGAAGTTTTTGACGTAACCGGGGACGTGTTGGGCAGAGCACGTCGGCGTGAACGCGCCCGGCAGGCCGAAGATCACGATCTTTTTGTCAGCGGCGAGGGCGGCAATGTCCACCGGCATGGGCGGCATTGGGCAGTTTTTCGCTTCGTCCTGACCGGCTGATTCGGTGAGCGTTGCGGCGGGGAGGCTGTCGCCAATTTTGATGGTCATGGAGTGTTTCCTTTTAAAAAAGCAGTTGTGGGGGCGGTTTTACCGCGACTGATTTGCCTGACATGGAGGCCCGTCGCGGCGGAACCGCTCGCACAGGGTCAGTGAATCAGCGAAAATTATCGTCGATATGCATGATCTCTCTCAATACAGTGCTTTTGCGGCGCATTTAGCAGACCTCGCGCGGCCCATTGCCAAACGCTATTTCCGTTCTCACCTTGTCGTCACCACCAAGCCCGACGCCACGCCGGTAACGCTTGCCGACATGGAGATCGAGACCTGCATTCGCGACGAGATTGCTCGCGCCTATCCGACCCACGGTATTCTCGGCGAGGAGCACGGCAGCGTGAACGTCGACGCCGAATGCGTGTGGGTGATTGACCCGATTGACGGCACCAAAGCCTTCACCTGCGGCAAGCCGCAGTTTGGCACTTTAGTGGCATTGACCTATCGCGGCGACCCGGTGATTGGCGTGATTGATCAGCCGATTTTGGACGAACGCTGGATCGGGGTGAAAGGCTTGGGTGCCGCGTTTAATGGGCATCCCGCTCGGGTCAACGGCGTCCGCAAACCGTTGTCGGAAACCGTCGTGCTGACCACTACGCCCGATATGTTTCGTGGCGCTGACGCGATGCGCGCACTCGCGCGCTTGCAGAAGGCGTGCAAGGGCGTGTATTACGGCGGTGATTGCTACAACTACGCACTGCTCGCATCGGGCCACGTGGACTTGGTCGTTGAAATGGACTTGAAGACGGTGGACTTTGCTGCCGTGGTCAATCCGATTGTCGAGGCGGGCGGCGTGGCCTGTGATTGGACGGGTCGAGCGCTCACGATTGCGAGTGATGGCACCATCGTGGCCGCCGCGAATCAGGCGTTGGCGGATGAAGTGTTGCGAGTGATCTCCGCATGACGTTGAGCACGCCTACCAATCCAACGCAGGAGTCGACGTGAACCCGCTCTTCCGCGCTCTCTTCGAGCGTGAAGTCAAAAACCGCTTTCTGGGTGGCGCGTTGTCGCCTGTATGGTGGCTCGCGCAACCGCTGCTGTCGCTGGGTGTTTATGCGCTGGTGTTTGGCCTGTTCATGCGGGCGGCGGTGCCTGCGCAATATGGCGACAGTTTTGTTGCTTTTCTTGCCGTGGGTTTGTGGCCGTGGCTCGCGTTTGCCGAAAGCGTGTCGCGCGGCGCGGGCAGTCTCATCGCGCAGGCCTCACTCATCACCAAAACGGCGCTGCCGCGCGCCTTCGTGCCGCTGTCGACGGTGATCGTTACCTTCGGCCTGAATTGTTTGGCGTTGACGGCGATTGTGTTGCTGTTCAAGGCGCTCGGATACTCGGTGTTCCTCAGCGGAATTTTGTTTTCATTGCCCGCTTGGATCGCGCTGTTTCTTACCGCTCTGGGCCTCGCGTGGATCGTGTCGACTGCGCAAATATTAGTGCGCGATATCGAGGGCATGTTGGGGCCGATCTTCATGTTGCTGTCGTTCGTGTGCGGCATCCAGTATGGGCTTGAGTCGATCCCGGAGGCTTACCGCGCCGCCGTGCTCGCCAACCCGTTCACGCAGGTCATCACACGCATGCACGACACCTATCTGGCGGGTGCAGGTTTCGTTCTGATGGATGTCTATTTGCTCGCGGGTGGCGGGCTGATTGCCCTGCTCGGGTATGCGTTTTTCAAGCGAGTTGCGCCGTATGTGGATGATTATTTATGAGCGCTTCGTCATTCCGGCGCAGGCCAGAATCCAGCGACTTTCGCTACATAGTTGGTATGCCAATGGGCGCTAAAAGACACGGGGCCGGGGCCTTCGTTGGGGCGACGAGCGCATGAGCGAAGTCCTGCTCACCATCAACCACGTCAGTAAAACGTTTCCAAAAATAGGACGTCACGGCGCGGGGCTGGGCGCGCTGTTTCGCGTGGCTTTCGCGCGGCCGCAGACGGAGGGCTTTGCGGCGCTGAAAGACATTGATTTTCAAGTGCGGCGCGGCGAATCATTTTCGTTGGTCGGCGAAAATGGCGCGGGCAAATCAACGCTTTTGAAAATTATTGCTGGCGTGTTGCAGCCCAGCCGTGGCAGCGTCAGCCGCGTCGGCACCGTGGGCGCATTGCTTGAGCTGGGCGCGGGCTTCCATCCCGAATATTCAGGCCGCGAAAATCTCAAGCTCGCCGCTGCATTGCAGGGCTTAGCCGGGGCCGCGTTCGACGCCAAGCTCGACGAAATCATTGCCTTTGCCGACATCGGTGAGCACGTCGACGCGCCGATCAAAACCTACTCGTCCGGCATGATCGTGCGCCTGGGTTTTGCGCTGGTCACCGCATTGAAGCCCGATCTGCTCATCACCGATGAAGTGCTCGCGGTGGGCGACGAATCGTTCCAGAATAAATGCATCACTTGGATGGAGCGCTACCTCGCCGATGGCGGCACGTTGCTGCTGGTTTCGCATTCGCTGTATCACGTCAAAAAGCTCACCGAGCGCGCGGTGTGGCTCGATCATGGACGGACACGCATGGTGGGCAGCAGCAACGACGTGGCCATCGCGTACCAAGCGTTTCATGAGGCCAAGCAGACGGGCGCGAAGCAGGCGTTAATTGCGAAAGATTCGACCGTGTTCGGTCAATATGCTGTTTCGGACTTGCACATCGATCACAGCGACCAAAACGGAATGTCGGTACGCGGCGTCCTGAAAAGTCGCGACGGCCGCTGCCCACACGTTGGCGTCGGAATCGTGCGCATGGACGGCACGCCCGTTTACGGTACCACTTCCGAAATTGGCCAAACTGCGCCGAGACAGATCGATTCGAATAGTTTTGAGTTTGCGCTCACTTTCACAGACTGGCGCTTGCTGCCTGGAGCCTACATGCTCCGCGCCCACGCGTTGGATCCGGAAGGCATGCGTCTCTACGACACCGTGGAGCGCAATTTCACCGTGTCGGGCGTTTCACGCGAACTGGGATTAGTGCGGGTGCCGCATCGGTGGGGGTAGGACGGCTTTCGGCTGATAGCCTTATCTTTATGGGGCTAGGAGGCATTTACGCACAAAGTCGCTAATCGATTAAACGTGGTCAAAGCCCCTGCATAATAAAGCTCATAGCTAAAAGCTGTAAGCACGCACCAATTAGAGCGTCGCAACCTTCACGCATTTGTGCGTTGCAACAAAATCTTTTAGCTGACTATAATCATGGGCTTTGTGGGATTGGCATCACCCAATTGAGTCAGCTACAAGAAACTACGCAAACCCGCGAGCGTTGCAACATTGGCGCTCCCTGTGATGGAAATCTCTTCTAGTTTGTGCCCATGTTGAGTGAAGTCAGTCTGCAAAACCCGGCCATTGTTCGTATGCTGTATTGGCAGTTGGGCATCACCGCCGGGTTCGCTGTGATCGCAGGGTTCATCTCGGGGGAGCATGGAGCGGTTTCCGCCACTTTGGGTGGCTTGACCAACGTCTTCGCCTCGCTGATCTATGTGTTCGTAGCCAATTTTGGATTGATCCACTCGACGGGTGCAGGCTTATGGCCGATTCTGCGGGCGGAGATCGTAAAGCTGGTGTTTATTGCCGTTCAACTCGGCGTAATCATCAAGTTCTACGATGCGCTGGTGGTTCCAGCGCTGTTTACGACATTTTTAGTGACCTTGTTGGCGTGGCGAGCAGCTCTGTTCTACCGCGTCAACGCCGACACAAAACAACACAACTGACTCGCAAGACGTAACACGAGAACACTATGGCCGTAGCTAGCACTGCAGCGCAATCGCCCACCGAGTACATCCAACATCACCTGACGAATCTTGTGTATCGGTTTCGTCTGGGCGACGACACGTGGACGTTGCACGTCGATACCGTCGTCACCTCGATGTTGCTTGGCTTGTTCGCGTTTGGCATGCTCTACATGATCTCGCGCAAAGTCGTAACCGGCGTGCCCGGCAAGGCGCAGGCGTTTTTCGAGCTGCTGTATGACTTCATCGACACGCAGGTGAAAGACATCTTCACCCACGGCGACCGTAAATTTGTCGTCGGCCTCTCGCTCACCATTTTTGTGTGGGTCATCATGATGAACGCGATGGACTTTTTGCCAATCGACTGGTTTTCAGCCGGTATGCACGCCATCGGGTTCGATCATTGGAAGCCGGTTCCCACCAGTGATATGAACACCACTTTGGCGCTCTCGCTTTCGGTCATCGGTATGGTCATCTTCTTCAGCATCAAGGCCAAGGGCTTCGGTGGCTATGCGCACGAACTGTTCTGCACACCATTTGCTACAAAAAACACTCTCGGCATAGTCCTGCTCGCGCCGTTTAATTTCTTGTTTCAGTTGATCGAGCTCGTTTCAAAGCCGCTCTCGCTCGCATTGCGTTTGTACGGCAATATGTACGCCGGCGAAATTATCTTTTTGTTGATCGCCATGTTGAGCTTTGTTGGCATCGGTGGGGCCGTCGTGGGTGGCTTGCTGCATGCAGGTTGGGCGATCTTCCACATTCTTATCGTTGCGCTGCAAGCGTTTATCTTCATGATGTTGACCGCCGTCTATCTCGCGATGGCGCACGAAAATCACTAGCCCCGTTGGTCACTTTAGTTACTTTACTTATCGATACTGTCACTTTCTACATTTAGGAAAAAATCATGGAAGCTCTCCAAAAAATCGCAATCCTGGCCTCTGTTCAGGGCTACACCGCCATCGCTATTGGCTTGATCGTTGGTCTCGGCGCTATCGGTGCCTGTATCGGTGTGGGCATCATGTGCTCTAAGTTTCTTGAGTCTGCTGCTCGTCAGCCAGAACTGATCCCCCAGCTTCAAGGCAAAGTGTTTCTGTTGCTCGGCCTGATCGACGCTTCGTTCATTATTGCGGTCGGTATCGCCCTGTTGCTGGCCTTCGCCAATCCGTTGCTCGGCGTGCTCAAGTAGTCCTTCGCCTTAGTACGAATCAACGAATTACAGAAAGGTCGACGTCGTGGGTATCAACCTAATGACTCTGCTGCTGCAAGCGATCGGTTTTGGCATCTTCATCCTGTTTACGGTGAAATTTGTGCTGCCGCCGCTGGCCACAGCTATTGAAACCCGTCGCCGCCAGATCGCCGACGGTCTCGCCGAAGCCGAAAAAGGCAAAGCCTCGCTCGCTACGGCGCAAAAAGAAGTCGACAAACTCATCGCCGAAGCGAAAGCCAAAGCTACCGAGATCGTCGCTTTGGCTGAAAAGCAACGTACCGCCGCCATCGAAGCCTCCAAAACTGAGGCGAAGGTTGCCGGCGAACGTGAAAAGCAGATGGCTGCGGACGAAATCGCGCAGTTGTCGGTGAAGGCCAAAGAAGAGCTGCGCGATCGCGTGGCTGATCTCGCCATCGCAGGTGCCCAGCGCATCCTGTCGCGCGAAATCAATCCGCAAACGCATGCTGATTTGCTGAAACAACTCAAGGCTGAGCTGTAACCATGGCCGAACTCGCCACCGTCGCCCGTCCTTACGCGGAAGCTGCGTTCGCGCTCGCACGCGATGGCGGCGCGCTACCAAAATGGGCCGACACCATCGCCACGCTCGCTGCGGTTGCGACCGACGCGAAAGTGGCGGCGGCTGTTGACAATCCCAAGCTCTCCGTTGAACAAAAGCAGTCGATGTTTACCACTCTGCTTGGGGATAAATTGGATGTGGGCACCACGAGCTTCATCAACGTGTTGCTCGATGCGGATCGCGTCAAATTGCTGCCGCAAATTAACAAGCACTTTCAGGCGCTAAAGCGTGACAACGACAACGTGGCTCGGGCCACGATCGTGTCGGCGTTTCCACTGACTGAACAGCAACGCGATGAGTTGAAAGGCGCGCTAGCCAAACGCTACGGTCGTCAGATCGAAGCGATTGAAGAAGTCGACGCCACACTTCTCGGCGGGGCCAAGATCATCGTCGGCGATCAAGTGATTGATCGCACCGTAATCGGCCAATTGAACAAGATGTCACGCCAGATCAAAGCCTAAGCTTTGATCTCGCAATTACAAGACAAAAACCAAACAACACACTCCGGCTTTGGAGAAAAGTAATGAATCTAAATCCCTCTGAAATCAGCGAACTGATTAAAGCCAAGATCGCGAATCTTGATGTTGGCAGCGAAGTGCGGACCCAGGGCACGGTGGTCTCGGTGACCGACGGTATCTGCCGCGTGCACGGTCTGGCCGACGTCATGCAAGGCGAAATGCTTGAGTTCCCCGGCAACACGTTCGGCCTCGCGCTAAACCTGGAGCGTGATTCGGTCGGTGCCGTGATTCTGGGCACGTACGAACACATCACCGAAGGCGACATCGTGAAATCCACGGGCCGCATTTTGTCGGTGCCGGTGGGTCGTGAACTCATCGGTCGCGTGGTCAATGCGCTGGGTGAGCCGGTCGACGGCAAGGGTCCGGTCAACGCCACGGAATTCGACGTGATCGAGAAGGTCGCGCCGGGCGTGATTTCGCGTAAATCAGTATCGCAACCGGTGCAAACGGGGCTCAAGGCGATTGACGCCATGGTGCCCGTCGGGCGCGGTCAGCGCGAGCTGATCATTGGTGACCGTCAAACCGGCAAAACTGCCGTCGCCATCGACACGATCATCAACCAGAAGGGCAAAGACCTGATTTGCGTGTATGTCGCTATCGGCCAAAAAGCATCGACCGTGGTCAACGTGGTTCGCAAGCTCGAAGAAGCGGGTGCCATGGCGTACACCATCGTCGTTGCCGCCACGGCATCGGACTCGCCTGCGATGCAATACCTGTCGGCTTACGCCGGGTGCACGATGGGCGAATATTTCCGTGATCGCGGTGAAGATGCGCTGATCGTTTATGACGATCTGTCGAAGCAATCCGTTGCCTATCGGCAGATTTCGCTGTTGTTACGCCGCCCTCCGGGTCGCGAAGCGTTCCCTGGCGATGTGTTTTATCTGCACAGCCGTTTGCTTGAGCGCGCTGCTCGGGTTAACGAAGATTACGTCGAGAAATTCACCAAGGGTGCCGTCAAGGGCAAGACTGGTTCTTTGACCGCGTTGCCAATCATCGAAACCCAGGCCGGTGACGTGTCGGCTTTCGTTCCGACCAACGTGATTTCGATTACCGACGGCCAAATCTTTCTAGAGACCGATTTGTTCAACGCCGGAATACGCCCCGCGATCAACGCCGGTATCTCGGTGTCCCGTGTCGGTGGTGCAGCACAAACCAAGATTATCAAAAAGCTCGGCGGTGGCGTCCGTCTCGCGCTGGCTCAGTATCGTGAACTCGCGGCGTTTGCGCAGTTCGCTTCTGATCTTGATGAAGCCACCCGCAAGCAGCTTGAGCGTGGTCGTCTGGTGACCGAGCTCATGAAGCAGGCGCAGTATGCGCCGTTGTCAGTCTCCGAAATGGCGTTCACGCTGTTCGGCGTCAACAACGGATTTTTCGATGATGTCGAAGTCAAGAAAGCACTGGCTGCCGAGAAAGCGCTGCACAAATTCATGCAGTCGAAGTACGCTGATTTGACCAAGCGCATTGAGGACACCAAGGATTTGTCTAAAGACGACGAAGCTGCTTTGACGGCTGCGATGAAAGACTTCAAAGCCAACGGCTCTTACTAATCGTGCGAACTACTGCGCTCGTTGATGCTTCGTTGTCGATTTCGTTGCGTACAGATGTACGCAACGAAATCGACGCCTCGCCTCAACTTCGCTAGCTACGTTCGCACTGATTTAATTGGCGAAAGCAAAATAATGGCTGGCTCAAAAGAGATTAGAACCAAGATCAAGAGCGTACAAAACACGCGCAAGATCACCAAGGCGATGGAAATGGTCGCCGCATCGAAAATGCGCAAAGCGCAGGAGCGCATGCGCGCGGCACGCCCCTATGCGGACAAAATTCGTAACGTTGCCGCACACATGGCCGAGGCCAATCCCGAGTACCGTCATCCGTTCCTCATAAAGCGCGACGCGGTCAAAAACGCGGGCGTGATCGTGGTGACCACCGACAAAGGTTTGTGCGGTGGGTTAAACACCAACGTGCTGCGCTTGACGGTTGCCAAGTTCAAGGAACTTGAAGGCGCAGGCGTAAAGATTCAGGTATCAGCCATTGGCAACAAGGGCTTTGGCTTCATGAATCGCCTCGGTGCCAAGCTCGTGTCGCACGTGATTGGTCTGGGCGATACGCCGCATCTTGAAAAACTCATCGGTGCTGTGAAGATTCAGCTTGACGCCTACGAAAAGGGCGAAGTGGATGTGGTGTACGTCGCGTACACCAAATTCATCAACACCATGAAGCAGGAATCAGTGGTCGAGCAACTGCTGCCGCTGACCGCAGACAAGTTCACGCAATCCGCCGCCGAAAAACAGGCCTACGGCTGGGACTATATCTACGAGCCCGATGCGCAAACCGTGGTCGACGAACTGCTCGTTCGTTACGTCGAAGCGCTGGTGTATCAAGCAGTTGCCGAAAACATGGCGTCCGAACAGTCGGCGCGTATGGTGGCGATGAAATCGGCGTCCGACAACGCCAAGAGCGTCATCGGCGAGCTGCAGCTGTCGTACAACAAAGCGCGGCAGGCCGCGATCACCAAAGAACTTTCCGAGATCGTCGGCGGCGCCGCAGCTGTGTAATTGCTGCACAACGCCACGTGACGAACCGAACCATTTTTAGCTATTGAAAAACAGGACAAGACGATGAGCACGAATCAAGGCAGTATCGTTCAGTGCATTGGCGCCGTGGTGGACATCGAGTTCCCGCGCAGCGCGATGCCGCACATTTATGACGCACTGACGCTCGACAAATCTGCGGAGCACGCAGGCATTGAATCGGGCCTCACGTTCGAAGTCCAGCAGCAGCTAGGCGACGGCGTGGTGCGCACCATTGCCATGGGCGCGTCCGACGGACTACGTCGCGGCATGAAGATTAACAACACCGGCTCGCCCATATCGGTGCCGGTGGGTACGGCCACATTGGGCCGAATCATGGACGTGCTGGGTCGTCCGATTGACGAGGCCGGACCGATTCCGACTGAAGAGCGTCGCTCGATCCATCAAAAAGCGCCACGGATGGAAGACCTCAAGCCGACCACCGAATTGCTGGAAACCGGCATCAAGGTGATCGACCTTGTGTGTCCGTTCGCAAAGGGCGGCAAAATTGGATTGTTCGGCGGCGCCGGTGTCGGCAAGACCGTGACCATGCTCGAACTGATCAACAATATTGCCACGCAGCACAGCGGTTTATCAGTCTTTGCCGGCGTCGGCGAGCGTACTCGCGAGGGCAACGACTTCTACCATGAGATGGCAGAAGCGGGCGTTATCAAACTCGACAACATCGGCGAATCAAAAGTCGCCATGGTGTTTGGCCAGATGAACGAGCCACCGGGTAACCGTTTGCGCGTGGCGCTGACCGGCCTCACGATGGCTGAAAAATTCCGTGACGATGGACGCGATGTGCTGTTCTTCGTTGACAACATTTACCGCTTTACACTCGCCGGCACCGAGGTGTCCGCGCTGCTCGGCCGTATGCCGTCGGCCGTGGGCTACCAACCAACCCTGGCTGAAGAAATGGGCCGCCTGCAAGAGCGCATCACGTCCACCAAAACCGGTTCGATCACCTCGATTCAAGCAGTGTACGTGCCGGCCGATGACTTGACCGATCCGTCGCCAGCGACCACCTTCCAGCATCTCGACGCAACGGTGGTTTTGTCGCGCGACATTGCATCACTCGGCATTTTTCCGGCGGTCGATCCGCTCGATTCAACGTCACGCCAGATCGATCCTCTGGTAATCGGTGAAGTGCATTACAACTGCACCCGCGCCGTGCAAGCCACATTGCAGCGCTACAAAGAGTTGCGTGACATCATCGCGATTCTGGGTATGGACGAGTTGGCGCCTGAAGATAAATTAGCCGTAGCTCGTGCCCGGAAAATCCAGCGCTTCCTGTCGCAGCCGTTTTTTGTCGCGCAAGTGTTCACCGGCGCGCCCGGCAAATACGTGTCGCTTAAAGACACCATCCATGGTTTCAACATGATCGTGAACGGCGAATGTGATCATCTGCCCGAGCAGGCGTTCTACATGGTAGGCACCATCGAAGAAGCTTTTGAAAAAGCGAAGACACTGAACTAATTGTTGCCTCTAGCCAGACGCAGCGCAAAAGCCTAGCAGGAGAAACGACTTTGACTGACAAGCTTCCAGACCACGACCTGTTTGATTTTGGCGGATCATTTTTCCCCTCAGACAGCGTAGTGGCGTTCTTCAATTCCGAGCAAGACGCCAACGCAGTGCGAAGCGAAATAAATGCCGCGTTGCCTACTGCGAAGTGTGAAGTTTTCAGCCCCGAAAAGGTCCATGAATGGGCGTCCGACGGTTTGAAAAACGCGGGCTTCATTGCCACTTTGGGCTACGGAATAAAAATTGTTGAGAAACACGAAGAGCTATCGAAGGCTGGCAAATGGTCAATCATTGCGCATCTCCCGGGCGAGGAAGCCACTGAAACCGCCATGGTCGCGATTCGCAAGAAACCGTTTTTTCAGGCTAACAAATACAACACGGTCACCGTTGAAGACCTGAGCTAGATAGATCCTTATGTCCACTATTCATGTCGATGTTGTCAGCGCCGAGACCCTGATTTTTTCAGGCGAAGCTAAATTTGTTGCGCTCCCAGGCGAGTCCGGCGAATTAGGCATTTTGCCCAGACACACCCCACTGATCACTCGCATCAAACCGGGCACCGTGCGCATAGAAAAAGCGGACGGCAGCGAAGAGTTCGTCTTCGTGGCGGGCGGCATCCTCGAAGTCCAGCCCAACGTGGTGACGGTGCTTGCAGATACCGCCATTCGCGGCAAGGACCTCGATGAGGCCAAAGCTGAAGAAGCCAAGAAGCGCGCTGAAGAAGCATTGCGCAACAACGACGCGTCCATCGACTACGCGGTTGCGCAGGCGGAGCTGATTTCCGCAGTTGCGCAACTGGCCGCTATCCGCAAGCTGCGCGCGAAGTAACCTCGCAGTGCGCATGCGAAAAAAAGGGCGACCTCGGTCGCCTTTTTCTTTGTCATTGATCGTGCTGCGCCTGCAGCCAGGTGCGCTGCACACCCGACCTTCGCTACCATTGAGCCATGCAGTCGCCCCTACTTATGCCGCAGCCCGTTGATCTTCTAATTATTGGCGGCGGCATCAACGGCGCAGGTATCGCCCGTGACGCGGCGGGCCGTGGTCTGTCGGTGTTGCTGGTGGAAAAAGACGATCTTGCTGCACACACTTCGCAATGGTCCTCCAAGCTCATTCACGGTGGTTTACGCTATCTGGAGCAGTACAAGTTTCGCCTTGTCGGCGAAGCGCTTGCCGAGCGTGAGGTATTACTTCGTGTCGCCCCGCATTTAATCAAACCGTTGCAATTTGTGCTGCCGCATGAGCCACACTTGCGGCCCAAGTGGATGTTGCGTACAGGCTTATTTTTGTACGACAGACTGGGTGGCTGGAGCGGGCAAAAGCAAACGCTTCCCAAGTCTTTCTCGGCCTCGCTTAAGAAGACTCAATCATCAAACTGGGGCGCTGGACTCAAGGCGCAATTTGGCGAAGGGTTTGTCTACTCGGACGCACAGGTGAACGACGCGCGGCTCGTGGTGGAAAACGCAAAAGACGCTAGCGCACGTGGCGCAGACATTCGCGTCGGCGTCCTGTTCGCGGGTGCGAAGCGCGTAGGCGGTGTGTGGCACGCGACAATTCGCGATAGCAAGACGAACATCGAACAAACCATTCACGCTCGTGCCATCGTGAACGCGGCGGGGCCGTGGGTGAAAGCCCTGCTGTCCAGCATCGACACGCCCGCCACCAAGGAAACGGTTAAGCACGTCAAGGGTTCGCACATCATCGTGCCGCGCGTGCACAACGAATCGCATGCCTACATCCTGCAAAACAAGGACGGCCGCATCGTCTTCGTGATTCCGTATTTCGAGCGGTTTTCGCTGATTGGAACGACCGATGTCCCGGTGATCGACTTCGATTCGCCACAGATCAGCGATGACGAAACACAGTACCTGCTCGACCTTACCAACACTTATCTGGCCACTCCGCTCACACAAGGTGACATCGTGACGTCTTATGCCGGCGTCCGCCCGCTGTACGATGATGGCGACGACAATCCGTCCCAAATCACGCGTGACTACACGCTAAAACTTGACAGCCATGCGGGCGGCGCACCGCTGCTCAACATCTACGGCGGCAAGATCACCACTTATCGCAAGCTTGCGGAACACGCAATTGAAAAATTGCTGCCGTTTTTTCCGAATGCCGCAAAAGCCTCATGGACGCACGTGCCGTTGCAATCGGGCGCGACACCGGAAACCTTGACCGCGCTGGTCGCGGAGCTCGAATCACGCGACGGCACACAAAAGATCTCGCGCGGCTATGCGCAACGTCTCGTCAATCGCTATGGTCTGGCGGCGGCAACGATCGTCACCCACGACATGGGCGAAATTTTCGACGAAACATTTTCCGAAGCGGAGATTATTTACTTGCGCGACCACGAGTGGGCGCATTCCGCACAGGCAATGATGCAACGGCGAACAAAAACCAATCTGCTAGCTTCCCCCGCATCGCTTCCGCGAATCAACGCTGCCATTGAAGCTGCATTGCGATGACCTCGTTGAAGTTAAGGGACCGTTCCGCGCCCCCGATGATTTGACCTACCGAATGCCTTTTCCACCACGCCTGCTCCCCCTCGGCGCAGTCCCTGCCGATGCGCTGCGCAGCATAGATTTCCTTCTCTTCGACATTGACGAAACCTTCACTACACACGGGCTACTGCACGCTGAATCCTACGCTTCGCTGTTCGCCTTGCGCGACGCTGGCATCACTGCGGTTCCTGTTACCGGGCGTCCGTCAGGCTGGGGAAATGTCATGCTTTCTACTTGGCCAATAAAGGCGTGCGTTACCGAAAATGGCGGCGTGATTTCGTGGAAAGACTTGACTGGTATCGCGCGCCAGCAGGTCATGCACTTTGATCATCGCGGTGATGGCTACATCGAAAAATTGCGTGCGCTTGGCAACGCGATTGCTGCGCGTTACCCTCAGATCAGAGTCAGCGCTGATCAACCGTATCGACTCACCGATCTCGCTATTGACTACGCTGAACAGTCGCATGGCGTGAGCGAAAAAACCGTCGCCGAAATCGTCGAATGGATGCGCGTCGAGGGCTATCAAACCGCTGTCAGCAGCATCCATATTCACGCTTACAAGCCGACCAACGAGAAGGCCGACGGCGTCTATCCGCTAATGCAAGCCGCATTCGCAATGAGCGCAGACGAGGTGCATGTGCGTTGCGCGTTCATTGGCGATTCACCGAACGACGCGTCGCTGTTCGCCGCGATTCCGCTGTCTGTCGGCGTGGCCAATGTACGAACCAGTCTCGGCAAAATTGCCACGCCACCCGCCTACGTTTGTGCTGCCGAATGTGGTGCGGGCTTTGTTGAATTCGCCACGGCGTTGATCGCCGCACGCGGATAATTGCCGAAAATTTTCAGGAGAAATATATGTTTGTTTTGCTTCGCATTTTTGGATTGCTGTTGCTAGTAGTGCTAATTTTATTCGGCGTGTGGCTCGCCTTCGTCAATCTCACCAAACGCGAAAATTCCATCTGGTTTGGCGGGCGACCGTCTACGCTCGGCGTCGAAGACGGCAAACTCGCCGGTCCCAAAACAACGCCGAACAGCGTGGTCAGCGATGGCATCGAATCAACACACCCGGCGTACGTCGCGCCCATTGCTTTCACGGGCGACCCAAGATCCGCGTTGGCGAAACTGGGCAACGTTTTGGAAGGTCTGGATCGCGTGACCATCATCAAGGTGGAAGAGACTTACCTGTACGCCGAGTTCCGCAGCAAAACCTTGGGTTACGTCGACGATTTCGAGGCGCGCGTCGATCCGGCAGCCAGCATCATCCACGTAAGATCCGCGTCACGCCTCGGCCACGGCGATCATGGCTTCAACCGCTCGCGCGTTGAAATGATTCGCGAGAAGTTTGCGGCGAGCTAGTAGCTTTTTTCGGTAAGACCCGCTTTACTTGGGCCTGGACGCTAAATTTGCTAAAAGTCAATAATAGCCAATTCACACGTTAAAGCCATATAAAACAATAGTTTCCGCGAAAAGCTGTATTCGCTAGCTAACCCAAGCCGAACCCCGTTTTTGACAAAGCACGCCCAATCCGCAACAATACTGGGCTTCGCTACGAAAACACGAAAATTCGGGAGTAGTGAACATGGCGCTTTAGCTCAGCTGGTTAGAGCGATGGAATCATAATCCACAGGTCCGGGGTTCGAGTCCCTGAAGCGCCACCAACAAATTCAATGACTTAGCCCAACTCGCGGTTAGGTCCTGGACCCCGAAGCTAACTTTTTTTGTCTCACGCGTGAGACAAAAGTGATTTTTGGAGGTCCACTTTGTCGCCTCTAATCTTCGCATTTAGAGGCGCAATATTTTTCCCTCAGCATCAATAGGCGTGCGCTTCACCAGCCTCGTCTTGACCCGTGTTGCGTACTAAATTTTCGGCATTTGTTTCGCTGTCAGAAAGCGCGCCGGCTTGCATCGTTGGGGACGTTTCGCAGGTGACCCTGCAGGCTGGTCCGCAGCTCGGTTTTCCCCTCCTAACGGCGCAATCGTGCTTTGATCGCGTGATACGCTGACAAGTCACACAACCGCGGCGCGAGCTTTGTACTTTCGCCCATCATTAAAGAGACACCCTGCAAATGCTCACAGGCGAACTTCGCAGCCAGGTCGATTCCATCTGGAACGCCTTTTGGTCCGGCGGCATTTCTAACCCGATGGAGGTGATGGAGCAAATCACCTACCTCCTGTTTCTGCGCCGTCTTGACGACCTGCACACGCTTGAAGAAAACAAATCCGTTCGTCTCGGCAAGCCCATAGAAAACCGCCAGTTTCCCGACGGCAAAGACCCCCGAGGCCGCGACTATCTGGATTTGCGCTGGTCGCACTTCAAAAACTTCGCCCCCGCCGAGATGTACGCCGTGGTGGGCGAACACGTCTTTCCGTTCATGCGCGCGATGGGTGGCGACGGCTCCACCTATGCGCACCACATGAAAGACGCGCGCTTCACCATCCCCACGCCCGCGCTGCTGGCCAAGGTGGTGGACATGCTCGACCATGTGCCGATGGAGGATCGTGACACCAAGGGCGACCTCTACGAATACATGCTCGGCAAGATCGCCAGCGCCGGGCAGAACGGCCAGTTCCGCACCCCGCGCCACTACATCCAGTTGATGGTCGAGATGACCGCGCCGACCGCCAAGGACGTGATCTGCGACCCGGCCAGCGGCACCTGCGGCTTTCTGGTTGCGGCGGGCGAATACCTGCGTGACAAACATCCGGAGATTCTGCGCGACCCGAAAGCCCGCGAGCACTTTCACCGCGGCATGTTTCACGGCTACGACTTTGACAACACCATGCTGCGCATCGGCAGCATGAATATGGCGCTGCACGGCGTCGAAAACCCCGACATTCGCTATCGAGACTCGCTGGCACAAGACCACGCGGGGGATGAAGAGCGCTACACGCTGCTGCTCGCCAATCCACCGTTTGCTGGATCGCTCGATTATGAGAACACCGCTAAAGACCTGCTCGCTATCGTCAAAACCAAAAAGACCGAGTTGCTGTTTCTGGCGCTGTTCCTGCGCCTGCTCAAACCCGGTGGCCGCGCAGCGGTTATCGTGCCCGACGGCGTGCTGTTCGGCTCATCCAACGCGCACAAAGAGCTGCGCCGCCTGATCGTCGAAGAGCAAAAGCTGGACGCCGTGATCTCGCTGCCGTCCGGCGCCTTCAAGCCGTACGCCGGTGTGTCCACCGCCATCCTGATTTTTACCAAGACCAACTCCGGCGGCACCGACCACGTTTGGTTCTACGACATGAAAGCCGACGGCTGGAGCCTCGACGACAAACGGCAGCCGCTGCTGCCAGAAGACAAGTTGGGCGTAGCGCCCACCGCCTCGGCCGTGGCACTCGCGCCCGAAGACCACAATAAAAATAACCTGCCCGACGCCCTAGCCCGCTGGTTCCAGCGCGACAGCACCGAGCGCACCCGCGCCCGCACCGACCAGAGCTTTTGCGTGCCCAAAGCCGACATCGCCGCCAATGGCTACGACCTCTCGATTAATCGTTACAAAGAAGTGGTGCATGACGTTGTGAAGCATCTGCCGCCGAAGGAAATTTTGGCGAAGCTTGCGACGCTTGAGACGGAAATTCAGGGCGGAATGAAGGCGCTTGAGGAAATGCTTGGATGACTGGCGCGTCAACTGCACTAATTGGCGACTTTTGCAAAACGGGTAGCGGCGGCACTCCTTCGCGGAGCAACTCAGCACGATACTACGAGGACGGCACAATTCCTTGGGTCAAATCGGGTGAACTTCGCGAAGGACTCATCACCTCCACCGACGAACGAATCACACCGGCAGCGCTCAAAGAATCCAGCGTAAAGCTAGTTCCTTCCGGCGCGATCCTTTTGGCTATGTACGGTGCAACTGTTGGACGACTGGCGATTCTTGGCATCGAAGCGACAACAAACCAAGCGGTTTGCCATATCGTCCCTGAACCCAGAGTTGCGGACACTCGTTACGTCTATCACGCCATCGCGAGTCAGGTTCCAGCAATCATCGCGATGGGCGTAGGAGGAGCTCAACCCAACATTAGCCAAGCGTTGATAAGGGATTTGCGCGTCCCACTCCCGCCCCTCCCCGAACAACGCCGCATCGCTGCGATTCTGGATCAAGCCGATGCGCTCAGAGCGAAGCGCCGCGAAGCCTTGGCGCAACTCGACAGCCTCACGCAGTCAATTTTCATTGAGATGTTTGGTGACAACACGCAAACACCGGTAACGGTAGGTGACCGACTTGCGCTGCACAATAAAGGTTGGCGCTGGGAGTTACTCAATGATGTGGCGCGATTGGCAACTGGCCATACACCAGACCGGAAACGCGATGATTATTGGAATGGAGATATTCCATGGATAACGCTAACGGAAATACGCAGTCTTGACGGGCAGGTGGCACTAACCACGCGGGAAAAAATCACCAAACTTGGCATAGACAACTCCTCCGCTGTCAAACTTCCTGTCGGTACAGTGTGCTTTTCGCGAACGGCGTCAGTTGGGTACGTCACAATCATGGGACGGGAAATGGCTACGTCGCAGGACTTCGTAAATTGGATTTGCGGATCGCGTATCAACGCGACTTTCCTGATGCACGCGTTGAGGTTGTCGCGCCGACGGCTTCGTGCTCTTAGCACCGGGTCGACCCATCAAACGATTTACTTTCCAACAGTTCAACAATTTCGCGTATTGGTGCCGCCAGTAGCGTTGCAGAACCGATTTGCGGAGCGAATGCTCGCGGTAGAGAAACTAAAGGCCACAGCTCGGACTTCGCAATCCGAACTCGACACCCTTTTCGCCTCCCTCCAACACCGCGCCTTCCGTGGCGAACTCTGAACTTTGCAGGGTGGACAACTTGTTGCCCACGTATCCGCACCTATGCCCACCGTTGGCGCTGCGTGCGCGACATGGCACGGCGCTACCAAGCCTCTGGTATGTTTACGCTTTGCCTCAAGGAGACCCTCGCTGCGCCCGTCTCAAGCCGTGCAAACATGCGGTCAAATTTGTCGGGTAGGCACCCCGTGCCCACCAACACGTTGCCAGACACATTGGGTTCGCGTGCCAACGCTCGGTGGGCACGGGGTGCCCACCCTACCCGACTACATTGCGAGGAACACTATGAACGCTCAAGCAAAGCGACCAGCAATTGAAGCGATAGAAACCATCGAAATTAGTTCGGGCAACGTGTTCGCCGATTTGGGCCTGCCAGACCCCGATGAGCGGCATCTACGGGTGCAGTTGGCGACTCGTTTGAGCGACTTGTTGCAAGGCGAAGGCTTGACGCAGGCGGCCGCAGCCAAACGGCTTGGCATTGCCCAATCTCATGTGTCTGCGCTGAAACACTACAAGCTTGGCAGATTCTCCAGCGAACGCTTGTTGCACTACATCACGCTGATGCACCGCGACGTGGAAAATTTCATCCGCTCGCGCGCGGTGGCTCGTGATGCGAGCCTGCTTGCCTGAACCTAACTAAGGAGCCGTTTTCATGCGCCCGTCTATCGCCCTAGAAACCCACCGTGAAGCCATCCGCGAGATTGCCCTGCGCCACCGCGTAACCAACGTGCGCGTGTTCGGCTCGGTGCTGCACGGCGACGATACGGCGGACAGCGATCTGGATTTGCTGGTTGAGCCGACTGCTGAGACGACGATGATGGACATCGCGCGAATTCAGCTAGAGCTGGGGCGCTTGCTTCAAGTGACGGTAGACGTGCTCACCCCGCGTGCCTTGCCAGACAAATTCCGCCAGCAGGTAGAGCAAGAGGCGCGCGCCGTATGAGCAAGATTGAAATCTTGCGGGTGCCAGATTATCTGGGGCACATCGTGGAGGCGATTGATCGCATTCACCGCTACGTCGGTGACGTGGTCGAAGTGACGTTCCTTCAGGACGAAAAGACGCAGGACGCAGTGGTCCGCAATTTTGAGGTCATCGGTGAAGCGTCGCGCAACATTGAACGGCATCATCCCGCGTTTGCAGCCGCCCATGCTGACGTGCCGTGGGACGTGATGTACACGATGCGCAATCGGGTGGCGCATGGCTATTTCAAGGTGGATTACGAATTGGTCTGGAAGACAATTCACGCTGATTTGCCCGAGTTACGTGAGCAGGTGCGCGCGCTGCTTCCGCTGAGTCACTGAGCACTGAGCGGCCGCTCGCCCCATGCCATCAAATTTCGCCTTCCTTCAACCTGAATGGTCGTTCCTCTTTGAGGCGGCCAGCAAGGCAGAAGGCATGGCGAATACGGATGCACGCGCATCATGCTTTTATGCACGGCGGACGCTGGAGCTTGCGGTAGCGTGGCTGTACACGCATGACAAATCGTTCCGCCTGCCGTACCAAGACAATCTCGCCGCGCTGATTCACGAGCCGAGCTTTCGGGCGGTGTTGGGGGATGCGCTGTTCACCAAAGCGAAGCTGGTTAAAGACTTGGGCAATCTGGCGGTGCACAGCACGCGCCGGGTGCTGCCGGCCGATGCCGTAGCGGCGACTCGTGAACTGTTTCACCTGTGCTACTGGCTGGCCCGAACCTATGGCCGGCAATCGCGCCCCGATCCCGGTTTGCGCTTTTTGCTCGAACTGCTGCCGGCAACGGCCACCGTCGCCGCCGCGCCGCAAACGCTTGACCAGTTGCAAAAGCTTGAAGCGCAATTGCATGAGCGCGACGAAAAACTCTCCGCGCTGCTCAGTGATAAAGCGGCGCTGAACGATGAACTGGCGAAGTTGCGCGACGAGTTCGCCGCCGCAAGAAGGGCTAACGCTGCCCAGCCTGACACCCACGATTATTCAGAGGCGCAAACCCGCGACACCTTCATCGATCTGCTGTCGAAAGAAGCAGGGTGGACGCTCGACGCGAAGAAGAACTTCGAGGTCGAAGTGACCGGCATGCCGAACAACCAAGGCAAGGGATTCGTTGACTACGTGCTGTGGGGTGACGACGGCAAACCGCTGGCGCTCAAGGAGGCGAAGCGAACCCGAAAAGACGCGCGCATCGGTCAGCAACAAGCGAAGCTGTACGCGGATTGCCTGGAAAAAATGTACGGCCAACGCCCGGTGATTTTCTATACCAACGGCTACCAACATTGGCTGTGGGACGACGTGAATTATCCGCCGCGCGCGGTGCAAGGATTCTTAAAAAAGGATGAGCTGGAGCTGATGATTCAGCGCCGCAACAGCCGCAAGAAGTTGGCCGAAGCAGTGGTGAATGGTGAGATCGTGGAGCGCTACTACCAGACTCGCGCTATTCGCCGGATTGGCGAAGCTTTTGAGGTGGACAAGCAGCGCAAGGCGTTGGTGGTGATGGCCACAGGCGCTGGCAAAACGCGCACGGTGATCGCACTGGCCGACGTGCTGATGCGCTGCAACTGGGCGAAGCGGATACTGTTTCTGGCAGATCGCGTGGCACTGGTGAACCAGGCGGTGAAGGCGTTCAAGCTGCACTTGCCGGATTCGTCGCCGGTGAATCTGGTGACCGAAAAAAACACCGACGGGCGGGTTTTTGTGTCAACCTACCCGACGATGATGGGTTTGATCGACGATGCCAAGGACGGCCAGCGGCGGTTTGGTGTGGGGCACTTTGACCTGATCATCATCGACGAGGCGCATCGCTCGGTTTATCAAAAGTACCGTGCGATTTTTGAGTATTTTGATTCGCTACTGGTGGGTTTAACCGCGACGCCAAAAGACGAGATCGACCACAACACTTACGGTTTGTTTGACCTTGAAAGCGGTGTGCCGACCGATGCTTATGCGCTTGATGATGCGGTGAACGATGGTTACTTGGTGCCGCTCAAAGCGGTGTCGGTGCCGCTTAAATTTCAGCGCGAAGGTATCAGATACAAAGACCTGCCAGAAGAAGAGCAAGAGCAGTGGGACGCGCTGGAATGGGGAGAAGATGGCGCGGCACCACCGCCCGACGAAGTGAACGCCGCCGCACTGAATAAGTGGTTGTTTAATTCCGACACGGTAGACAAGGCGCTGGCACATCTGATGACGCGCGGGCAAAAGGTGGCGGGCGGTGATCGTTTGGGAAAAACAATTGTGTTTGCCAAAAGCAATGCGCACGCCAATTTTATTGAGGCGCGGTTCAACACAAACTACCCGCATCTCGCCGGGCATTTTGCGCGTGTGGTGACCTATGAAACGAAATATGCACAGAAACTAATCGACGAATTTTCGGTGAAAGACGCAGCACCGCATATTGTGATTTCGGTGGACATGCTCGACACGGGTATTGACGTGCCAGAAGTGTTGAATCTGGTGTTTTTCAAGGCCGTGCGCTCAAAAACCAAGTTTTGGCAGATGATTGGGCGTGGCACACGGCTATGCCCTGATCTGTTTGCGCCGGGTCAACACAAGGCGTTTTTCTATGTGTTCGACTATTGCCAAAACCTTGAGTATTTCAACCAAAATCCGGACAACGTTGACGGCTACGCGAGCGAGCCCCTGGGCAAGCGATTGTTCAAAACGCGGCTTGATGTGGTCGCCGAACTGGATACGCTGTTGCTGGCAGGTACGCGCGTGGCTCAGCCCGATGCGGCCTACGGCAACTTGCGGTTTACAGAATCATTGTTTCGAGGCGAGTTGACGCAGGGATTGCACGCCATTGTTGCGGCGATGAGACTGGACAATTTCGTAGTGCGTACGCAACGAAAATCGGTAGAAAAATTTGCCCAATCTCGGGCCTGGGATCGATTGCGCGGTGAAGATATTGATGAGCTGGTGCAGAATGTTGCAGGCTTGCCATCCGAGCTGGTGGATGACGATGAAGACGCAAAGCGCTTCGACTTATTAGTGCTGCGCACGCAGTTATCCATCTTGCAAATGAGGCCCGATTGGTCGAGCCTGCGAGACAAGATGCAGGCCATTGCGCGCGCGCTTGAAGACCAGGAGGCTATTCCTGCGATCAAAGCTCAGATGGTGCTCATTCAATCCATCGCGGGCGAAGAGTGGTGGCAAGACGTCACGATTGGCATGTTGGAAAACGCCCGCAAGCGGCTGCGCGCGCTGATCAAATTGATTGAAAAGGCAAAGAAAATCGTCGTCTACACTGACTTTGAAGACGAGCTCGGTGAAGAGGTTCTCGTTGCGCTTCCGCAGGCGGGTGGTGGCATGGATATGACGCGCTTCAAGCGCAAAGCGCGCGACTTTTTGCGCGAGCACGAGAACCACCTATCGCTGCAACGCCTGCGGCGCAATCAACCGCTAACAGCATCGGATTTGACCGAGTTAGCGGGCATGTTGCTTGCCGCTGGCGGTACCCAAGTGCTGATTGATGAAGCTGTCGAGCAAAGCCACGGCCTGGGCATTTTTATTCGCTCGCTAGTCGGGCTTGATCGTGAGACCGCGACCCAAGCATTCAGCCAATTCATTACGGGCACCACTGCAACACCAAGCCAGATTGAATTCATCGATCTGATCGTGCAACACCTCACCGAGAACGGCGTGATGGACGCCGCCAGACTCTACGAATCTCCGTTTACCGACATCAGCCACCAAGGACCAGAAGCAGTGTTCCCATCGGCCAAAGTCGAGGCGATTGTCCGGGTTTTGGAAGAGATTCGGCAGCGGGCGGCGTGAGGCTTGCACGCGCGTTTATTGGAAGCTGAGCCACGACGCAGTGGCAGCTCACCGTTAGCCTAAAGCCGCCCGGTGTTTGCCAACAACCGCCGCAACAAACGGTCAAGCCGCTTGACGCGCCGGGACAAGTGCAAGGCCAAAGTTGGAATCGATTACCTGCAACTTGGGCTTGAAATGCGCTGCTGGATCGCTAAACTGATACGTTGAAAACCCATATAAACAAACCGATCAGCGAATGCATAAGCGCGTGCTCGAATCGGGTTTTTGCACAGCTTCTTTAGGCGTCGACGAAAGGCCCATCATGCCCGCTAACATTTATGTCTTTGAGGGATCATGGGATCGACCCAACGAGGCACCCCAGGTACTTCCGTTCTTGTCAGCCTACGAGCAGACGTTCAAGAACATCAAACTGAATCATAGGACCATCCGAAACCAAGCAGATTTGGCCTACTACATAGGAAAAATTCCCAAAGGAAATCAGTCCTTGGTCTACATCGCCTGTCACGGCGATATCGGGCTGCTGGACCCCTCAGACAAAAAGAGTCAGATACATATGCACGAGCTGCAGGCTGCTTTGAACTCTGCCAAGCAAGACAGCATTGCGTTCCTACATTTGGGCTGCTGCCACTTTCTCCAACAAGAGGAAGGTTCGCGGCGAAACTATCTCAATGAGCTGATAGGCAGTATGGAAGGAGGTCGGTGGGTTTCCGGCTACACCAAGGAAGTCGATTGGCTGGGGTCACTGCTCCTGGACCTAGCATTTATTTCGGAGGTTTACGTTCCGTGGCGCGAAGCACCAACCCAAAAAAGAGAAGCGGAAAAAAGCGCCGAGAGATTCTTGAAGGCATATGAACAATTGGTTAGGTCTCTTGGATTCAGTGCGTTGTCAACCATTGGACGCAGCGATGTTTTAATTCCTCACCGCTTGTCGTCATGACCTGCCTGATCGGTGTCATTCGATTCTTTCCAATGAATTCTCAGTTGTGACTGTCACTGTCATGCAGCGCTAGTTACATAATCTCGCCAGTAGGTTGTGTGCGCAAACTAATATGATCAACGTGCCATTTGTTCGACTGCTGTGATTGCTGGTACGTGAAAGCTGCTGCTGAAACGCATTCAACGTCTTGCAATTCGATCCACTGCCACTCCTTGGTGTCGCCGACGTCGACCAAGCATCTTGCTTCGAACGCCTCTCGGAACTTTTTAGCCGTGGTGTCAGCCGCCTCTTGCGCAGCCTCCGGGTCGGCATCTACGCTGTAAACCAATGTCACGGTAAGTTCATACGGGTCGTCGGCACCGTTTCGGGTCTGTTCAATGCCTTGATCGACGTCAAATAGAACCGCGATTACGTGCTGACCGGAGTCCTTGCAAATCTTACCCAACCGCTCTGCGAGTTTTGTCTGATCTTTAAGTCGCCGATCAAACTCGTCTGGGAATGCGGCTCGTTTGTAGCGCGCTGCAAGCCAATGCTGCAACACGTTTCTCTCGGCCGGTGTCATTACGTTTTTTGGGCATGGCTGGAAAGCCGCAAGGCTCGCCAGGCCGTTAACCGAATTCTTCGGAATAATTTGGCGTCCAGCCCATTCGAGTTCTACCGAACAGCCGACGGTGCCACCTGTGCACTGCGCATGGATACGACGAACGTTCTTTCCGTACGTGTAATTCCCCTCTGCCCCCCCGGGAACTTCGTGTCCCAGCAGAATTTCAACATTTGGCTCGATTTCCGCCGATTGCGCCAGATCGCAGTCGTGGGTTATTACAACAGCCACTACACCTTCGGCAGCGGACACTCCACTGAGGCCGAGCGCCGAAATACATTCGGCGGAGAGGAACGCGCCTTGCCGCCATTTGGTGTCGCGATCCCACTGAGCCATTTATCGCTGCCGCGCAACCTATGCGCGCTCGTCAAAATGTGGCAAGCCAATATCTTGGGGCTGAGTTACGCGGCTCGGGCGGCCCGACAGTCGCGCATCGATTAAGTCTCTCTGAACAAGATCGCGCTTAATAATGGAAATGAGCGCAGTTGCGACAACGTCGGCAGGCTTCCCAACGCGCACAGAATCGAAGAACGTAGATCCGCCTGCTATTTTGCGGCGCAACATGCGGGAGCTAGCGGGTATACCTTCTTGCTTCAACATGTCAGCCGCGCGCGCGAGTTGTTCCAAGCGAACATCGTTCTGCTCAGTTACCGGTTGCCCCCCCTGCCAGTTGTATATAGCTTGCCGCGAAACCCCTAAAAGCGCCGCCAAATCGGTGACCGTTGGTTTAAAGACCTCCCGGAATCGCTCGAGATTTCGCTTCGCGCTACGGGAGGGTGCCAGCGTTAGCCGCTGAGGTGATTCAACGGCGTGACGATCAAACCCATGAAACTGACCTGCGAGGATCTTGCGGGACGCAAAATACTCAGGGCTAACTGTCCCCCCGGTCCCAACACCAACCACGAATATCAACGCAATGCCAGCAGTCCGCGCAAAACCACCTGAAGCGTGAGGGGAGCCGGTAGGCGTCAAACTTCTACTTTGCCCTTGTTTAGATGCGTTCGTTCGAACTGCAATTGCCATCTCGGAAAAGGCTGCTCCGCTAGCGTAGCCGTTCGCGATGTAACTACTTTGCGCTTTCATTGACCTTGAACTCCAGTTGTCCACTCGCGTTGGGCGTAGTCTGTTGTCGCGGCATCGAAGCAGCGCTTGGCAAGCCCTTGAAGGGCTCGCAAATGTGTATCTATCTGACCGACGTCAAAATCACGTCGACCAGAAAACGAGCTGTCTGTGTCCAGCACTGCGTGCAAACCAGAGACCCGAGCGAATCGGTCTGCGATTTTAAGGTTGAATGGCTGCAAATCCGGGGGAAACTTTAGTTGGGCGTCTTGCATGATGGTCCTGCAAACGACTTGCCCAATCTCCTCCGCTACCAAAACCGCTTCTGAAAAAGAGTATAAAAAACTTGCCTTGTCTGGAGTACGGTGAGGCTTCCCCGCAGCCATTGTGGCTGGGTGCCCAAGCAATTCGGCCGCCAAATACTTTCGTAGATCACCCTCAACGGGCGAGATTGCATCAAGGTAACGAATGCCAATGCGATCGACAAAACTTATGCCGACCACGTCAGACAGCACGCCCAATCCAAGTTTCAACCGAACCAGAAAGTCGTCGAAGTTTGTGTACGCCGTGGTCTGGAACGAAAGCGAATTAGTCTGCAATATGAATCCATCCGTGCCAGCGGTATTAGCGCACATGAATCGCTCCACATGTTGCATCGTCGGCGAGGGCATTGCGTCTGTGCCTTGAGGGTTCAGTGCCAATTGAAAATCGAGCTGCATCTGTGACATGCGCTGGAAATCGGGGTAACCGGCTTTTCGAAGGCGCGCCTGTATCTCGGCAAGGTAAGTCGCCAAATTTAGAATTGGATTGTGTTGGACTTGCCCGATGACGAAGAAGACAGGGGGATTCTTCATTTGCGCTCCCATTGTTGTCTCTCTAACTTGACTTTGATCGATCAGTTTACACTTGCTTGACACTTTGAGTGCGCTTCGGCGATTACAACTACGAAGGGTGAACGTCTTTCGTGCCCGATCCTCGCGAAACCAACAGCCGTCAACATATTCGGCATTCACTCATTCGCGCCCGAAATGCCAAACCCGCGCCGTGCGGCGATAAACTCGCGTCATTGCGTTGATATTCACGACGCGAATCGGCGGCGAGCCGGGAAGGCGAAACGGCTCCCGAGAGACACCATAGGGATAGCTGACCCGGGAGGCGCAACACGGATCATCTACTATCGAAGCGGGTAACTTTGCGGGTAACAGCTAAAGTCACGTTGCTGAAAACCCCATCAAGGCGTTGTTTCAGCGCAACATGTGAGGGACTGAAGCCCAACAAATTTAATGACTTAGCCCAATTCGAGGTTAGGTCCAAGACCCCAAAGGTGATTTTTTTGTCTCACGCGTGAGGCTAAAGTGATTTTTGGAGGTCCACTTTGTCGCCTCTAATCTTCGCATTTGAGGCGCAATATTTTCCCCTCAGCATCAATAGGCGTGCGCTTCACCAGCCTCTTCTTGACCCGTGTTGCGTACTAAATTTTCGGCATTTGTTTCGCCGCCAGAAAGCGCGTCGGCTTGCATCGTTGGGGACGTTTCGCAGGTGACCCTGCAGGCTGGTCTGCAGCGTAGTTTTCGAATCTTAACGGCGCATCAAGTTTAAGCAAGTGAAATGGCTAGAGCATGGTGTCTACGCAGCGCGTCTTTACGATATCGACCGTGTTTCCGACTCTACTCTTGCTAGTTAATGCGAGCTATCTCGCGCGCTGGACGACCTAGGCTGGGTCCGTCGATTTCCTGGCTTCGTCCATCACGGTTCGATTTGCCAACGCGAGCCTCAGTCTCACCGCGGGACTCGTCGTACTGAAGAGTTTCAGCGTCTCAATCAATGTTGGCTTCGTATTTGGCGAATTTGGCATCTCTGAGGTGAGAACATGAGCGCAACGACAGTCGGAAGCGTCGATGGCGATAAATGCTCGCGCTTTTTTTGACGCCGTGAGTCGGGTGAAATTCTGTAGCGCGTCGTAGTCCGTTGCTGACGTACTGTTGGGCGATTGCCTTATCAATCGATGCAAAAGTCTGGTTTATCCTCAGGTCGGTCTGTCGTGCGCTACGTCCTACGCCACTGCCCGCGTGTCGAGCCACCGCCTCAGTAATCACCTCACAAGCAGACCTGCTTCGTCAAGGATCCACTTGCACATCCCGACTTCGTTTTCCGCCCGCGTTTCCAGCCACCTTTTGAAAGTTTTGGTGACAGCCGCGCTGCTCGTGACGCCTTCTGCGTACGGCCAGCGCGAAGCGGCGCCAACTCCCGGATTTGGGCCCGCGCCGCAGCTGCCGCTTCCGCAACATTCGCTGATACCGACGGTGAACATTGCGCCCGCGAAAGGCTGGCCGACAGGCGTAATCCCGAAAGCGGCAGAGGGGTTGAAAGTGGTTGCCTTTGCACGTGGTCTCGATCACCCGCGATGGATTTACGTTTTGCCTAATGGCGACGTGCTTGTGGCGGAGTCCAATGCTCCGCCAAAAGCAGATGACGGCGGATTTAGAGCGATGATCATGGGGTTTTTCCAGAAGCGAGCTGGCGCAGGCACGGTCAGCGCTAACCGGATCACCTTGTTGCGCGATACCGATGGTGACGGTGTCGCAGATGTGCGAACGGTTTTTGTAGAGGGGTTGAATTCCCCGTTCGGCATGGCTTTGGTGGGCGACACGTTCTACGTCGCGAACACCGATTCGGTCATGAAATTTGCATACTCGGAAGGCGCCACTGCGCTCACTACTTCTGGAACAAAGTTGGTTGACCTGCCTGCTGGGACGATCAATCATCACTGGACCAAAAATGTTATCGCCAACGCTGATGGCAGCAAACTGTTTGTCACGGTCGGTTCAAACAGTAACGTAGGCGAAAGAGGTGAATCGGCAGAAGTTGGGCGTGCGTCGATCTGGGAGGTGGAGACGCGCACAGGACGTCATCGCATATTCGCGTCGGGTCTGCGCAATCCTAACGGAATGGCGTGGGTGCCGTCCTCCAACCTTCTCTGGACGGTCGTTAACGAGCGGGACGAACTGGGCAACGATCTGGTGCCCGATTACCTCACCTCTGTGCGCGACGGCGCTTTCTACGGCTGGCCCTACAGTTACTTCGGCCAGAACGTTGACATTCGTGTGAAACCGGCTCGTCCCGATCTCGTAGCTAAAGCGTTGCAACCCGATTACGGCCTGGGAGCCCACACGGCGCCTCTGGGTTTGGCGTGGTCGCAGGGCGCTGCGTTGCCGTCGAAATACAGCGGAGGGATGTTCATCGGCCAGCATGGCTCGTGGAATCGTCGTCCTCATAGTGGCTACAAAGTCGTCTTTGTGCCATTTGCAGGTGGTCAACCAAGCGGTCTTCCATCTGACGTGTTGTCAGGTTTCCTTAGCGATGAGGGGTCCGCTTACGGTCGCCCAGTTGGGGTCGCAATTGACAAGTCTGGGGGACTACTCGTTGCAGATGATGTGGGCAACGTCATCTGGCGCGTAAGCGTTTCGAAATAGTCGGCCTCTCTGCCCCGAATGGGCCATCGTACGCTTGCCCAAATCGCGGGTCTCCGCCCTAATGCGGCATGATTATTAATGCTCCCTCTCGTGGCAACCCGCAGCACCTGTCTATATTGCGCTCCAGTATTTAGTCGTCCCTGCAAAATTCAAATCATAGCCACGCGGTTTGTCGTGACCGAGCGGCGTGAGTGAGCGTCGCGAATTGAAGTGACGCTGCTACAGCGAGTGAGCTTGAGCTCTGCACAGGCCGATCAATGTAGCGAGCGCAAAAAGCCCCTTCAGGCCTAAGCGCTGCATCGCTTGTATCAACCAGCGGATGTTGTATCCAGCCGCGCAGGCGAGGGCGGCAGCGCTTCGCACGTGCTGCCTTTGAGATGGCAACGAATCAGCCGGTGGTCGTGTTTGACGTGCCAGGTGGTCGGCTCGATTGCTTGTCGGCGTTTGAGCTGGGCTCGAAGCAGCTTGTTCATCGATTTGATGCGCCCCCGGTGCACCCGGTGAACGCCGGGGTTATCCGCATCCACACCCCGATAGCCCAAATCGACGAACGCCTGCTTCACGGTTCGGCCCGTGCTCCGAGTCAGCGCATCGCACTGAGTAATTTGTGCTGCCAGGGGGTGCCCATCAACCGATTGCGCGCAAAGCGCTTGGCCCCCCGCGATCAAACCCTGCTTGTGGGTGATGGCCAGACTAAGCTTGACGCCGAACTCGTAGCGGGATCGAACTTTACCCTTGCTGATGCACTCGACCTCGGGTGCGTGCAGTGCGTAGAGCTTGTTCTTGTCTTTCCTTTGCTGCGTGCGAATGCGATCCGCACGCTCCAGTAGCGTGCTCATTGAGGCCAGTGTGATTGAGCTCGCGTTGGCATCCAACGCGCCCGTTGCGAGCTTGCCACGCACCTCGCGGATCAATTTGCCGACGAGGGTGCGCTGGCGCTTAATCGTGCGGAGAAGACGCTTGTTCTGCTTGGCGTGAGCGTAACCCCCGGCTTTCTTACTGAGCGTCTTGGCTTCCTTGGCAAACGTCTGGCGAAGCACCATTTCGCAGCGTTTGGCGTGACTGACAATTTTGTGTCGCGCGATCTACAGAAGCCGCGCGTCCACCGGGTAGCTGATGGCCTTCTCCTGCGCCGTAGTGTCAACGATGATGCGCTCGAACTCAGCAGGCTTGATCGCTTTGACCGCCGCGGCGGTGTCGACGGTCGCCTTGAGAATGGCCTCCATCCCGGCCTCGTCAATGGCGTGCCGGAAGCGTCCAATTTGCGTCGCGTCACAGGGCAATCTCGGCTCGTAGTAATCTAGCCCGCTGAAGTGCTGCCAAACTACATTCTCCGACCAACCGAGAACGAGCGCCTCATCGCTTAAATTGAATGCGTGTTTCAGATACACGAGCGAGCACAACAGCCGGATCGAGGCGAGGACGACTCGCGTAGCTGACGCCGCTGGCGTGGATCGTGCCGCCGCTCTCGGCGAGCAATGTTCCTACGTCCTCAATCACACCCACTCGCGATGGCCGTCGCCAGATCGGGACAAGCTCTGCCTCAAGCTGCGGCCACGGTATACGCATCGCAAGCACTGCCAGCGGATGCTTCAAATCGATCATTGCATCGAGTGGAGCACGAAATAAATCCTCCGTCTGCATCATCCGTCCACCCCATAAAACTTACAGAAATCACTGCCAAATTGTGTACTTTCTGTCTGATGCTCGCTAAGGAAACGCAGATTTAATCAATCTGCGAAGAGCCACTTGCGCATCGCGAACGCCTATTTTCGCGAGTCTTCAAATTGTGTGGCTTTTCACGAATCTACCCGTGTTTTTTGAGCGTTTGCCCCTCTTTTTAGGCTCCTTTTGGCGCTTTTTGCGCCACTACGTTTATTGTGGATGTACGACTGCCCGCAGCATGTACAAGTTACCCAGCGCAAACAGCATATTGAGCTGACAGTCGTTCTTCTCGATGCCTTGGTAGCGCGTCTTCTTGTAATGAAACAGGTTCTTGACCACGTGAAACGGGTGCTCCACGCGCGAGCGCACTTGAGCCTTCAATTTCTCGTAGACCTGCGCCATGGTCTTCTGCCAACCCTCGGTCATCTTCGTGATGGTGCTGCGCCGCTTGGCCACGTGTAGTTTCAAACTGTCCGTCTGCTCGTTTTTGGCAAGCGCCTCTTTCATGTCCTCGCGCTTGTCGACGCCCACGTAGCCAGCGTCGGCCCACAGCTCGGTCTCCTGCCCGTGCAGCAATGCGGGCGTCTGGCTGATGTCGCTGACGTTGGCGCTAGTGGAGACCACGGTGTGCACGAGTCCTGAGTCCCGGTCAACACCGATGTGAGCTTTCATGCCGAAATGCCACTCGTTGCCTTTTTTCGTCTGATGCATCTCCGGGTCGCGGGCGTGCGCCCGGTTCTTCGTCGAGCTGGGCGCGGCAATGAGTGTGGCGTCCACCAGCGTGCCCTCGGTCATCAAGAGCCCCTGCTCCAGCAGCAGGGCGTTGAGCTCAACCAACATCGCGCGGGTCAAGTCGTTGGCTTCCAGCAAGTGACGAAATCCCATCAGGGTGGTTGAGTCCGGCACGCTCTCGCGCGACAGATCAATGCCCATGAATTCAGAGAGCGCCTGAGAGTCGTACACCGCGTCCTCAACGGCCTCATCCGCTAAGCCGTACCACTGCTGTATGCAGTACATGCGCAGCATCCGCTCAAGCCCAATGGGCGGACGACCGCGCAACTGCGGCCCAGTCTTTGGGTAGTACGGCTCGACAACCTCAACCAGACGTGCCCACGGAACCACGAGATCCATCTGCGACAAGAAGCGCTCGCGGCGGGTGGTCTTTTTCTTTTTGCTGTACTCCGCTTGGGCGAAGCTGATTTGACTACTTATCATATGTATATTCTACCAAAGAATATAAACAGAAGCTAGTGATTAAATCTGTGTTTCCTTAGCTATTCTTCTCCACCTTAGCGCGCTGTCCGCAGCCCATGCCGCCGACACCGAATCCAGCCCCGTTAAAAGCGTTGCTTCTGCCGATTACGTTGCAGGCAAGCAAGCGGTTGAAGAAAAGAAGTGGCTGCTGGCAGCCGAGAGCTTCAAACGCGCCACGTTGCAAGACCCGAAAAGCGCTGACGCATGGAACATGCTCGGCTACTCAAGTCGCTGGGCCGGCAAATATCCTGAAGCGTTCGGCGCCTACGCCCGCGCACTTGCGCTGGAGCCCGCGCATCGCGGCGCCAAGAGCTATCTCGGCGTCGCCTACGTGCGCACCAACAACCTTGGCAAGGCCCGCGCACAACTCGCCAAACTCGAATCGATTTGCGGCAACAAAGACTGCGATGAATACAAGCTGCTCGATAAAGCGATCACTGAATACAAGGCACCTTAGGCGTTGTGACAGTCGGGCGTCAAGCGCGAACGATCGGCGGCGTCGTGCGACTCGACGTGAAATTAAAGTTCGCGATAAAGCTGCCTGATGGCTTCAGCGCCATGCAAACGCTCTAGCCTGCGCACAATGAAATGGCCGCGTGCCATATCCTGAAAGTGATCGATAAATAAGGTGTTGATGACCGCGCCGCCAATCGCGCCCACCACCGGCACCGCCTGAGCCGCAGCCTTCTCGGACACCACAATCGAGAAGCGTGCAGCAATTTGCGCAATCAATCGAACCAGCGCGGGCGAGCCGTGTTGCGTGATGCCTTGCGCGGCTAGGTGCGCGGCGGCTTCAGACACCGCTTTGGCCATCGCCGCACGGGCCGCGAAGTAGCCCATCTCGGTGCCGTCGTCGCGCTTTGAATTGCCGCCCAGCGCTAACACCTGGACGCATTCAAGCTGCGCATCTGCCGCCTTCAAATCCTCCCCTTCGCTGCGCGCAATGTCCGCAATAGATCGCAACATGATGGTGGTCGACACGGGCAATTCGATCGACAACGCCGCCAAACCAAACGCGCCGCCCGCCGCGCCAGATGCGCCCGCCGCCAATTTGTGCCACCAGTTTGACGGTGATGACGTAGTTTTGCCGTCGCTCATCGTCCACAGCGCCACCTTGAGTGCGGTCTCGATGGCTTTGCGTGTGGCGTCTGTCACCACGGTATTCCATTGCTTCGGCAATAGCGCAAAGCCCTTCTCAATGGGCGTGCCGACAAAGCTTGAAATCTTGGCCGCGAGACCGGGGCTTTCCAGCAGCAACTTTGCCGATTTCAACGCCTCGATTTCCGCGTCGGTGATTGTGACGCCTAAATTTTTGCTTTCCACTTTTTTACCTCTCGTTGCAACATCAAGGCATGATGCCACCAAATTGAAGCGACGGCGTTTTCAAACCCGTGCGTTGCGTTCAGTCCTACAAATCTTTCGGAAAAGCACCTATCCCTTCGGCCGGCAATTGAACATAAATTCGATTTATAGCGGCGCGTGTAGCGTGGCTACATTGAAAAACTTTTTAGGAGCAATGCAATGAACAAAGATCAAGTTGAGGGCCGCCTCGATCAAGCGAAAGGCAAAATCAAAGAACTCGCCGGTAAAGTGGTTGACAATGATCGCCTGGAGGCCGAAGGCAAGGCAGGTCAAGTCAGCGGCAAAGTGCAAGCTAAATTTGGCGACACAAAAGAGAGCCTGAAAGACAAAGCCAAACACATCGTCAACAAAATCTAGGCATGACCATGATCGACACCGATGACACCGGCGGAGCAAGCATTGACGTGCCGCATCCCATAGAGATTCCACCGACACAAGACCCACTGGGCATTCCAGTGCCGCACGATGTGCCGACGCCGGACTCACTTCCACCCAGAGAAACAGGCGTAACGATTAACGATCCTGCGCCGGATCGCGACAACCATCCGCGCAAGGACCCGTTGTTGCCTTAGGGGTGCGGCTCGGCATGAATAAGCGACGACCGAAACGGCGTGGCGCGGTCGGTCGTCGCTTCCTTCACTACTTTTCGCCTAGCGCCACGCGAAACGACTCCAGCTTTTTCTCGTAGTTATCGGCGTCGCCGTATTCGAGAAAGTCGAGATAGTGTCTCGGTGCGCCGAGTACTTTGTGCGCATGCTTGATCGAGCAAAAATACTGCTCGACTCTTGAGACAAATTCGCAGATACACGCCGTTAATCCGGCTCTGTGCGCGCAGTACGTGCCGTGGAATTTCGCGATCCGGTTCAGATACGCCACATGCTGCCGATCTAACACCATGTAGTCGCATTGCCGCACCTTGGTTACGCCGTAAATCGGAAAGCATGTGGCCTGATAGAAGCTTACGAACAGGTCGAGCAGCAGCGGAAAAATCATGCCGTGAATAATGGGCCCGGTGATCAGGTTCTGTCGACGGTTGGTTACCAATCGGCGGAAGAAATTATTCTTGAGCTTGCGATGCGTTTTTTAACGGCACTTTCAAACTCAATGCGCCGCCCTTTGATCTCGAAAAACATCTTCATTTCCTGCTCATGCAGCGCCATGCGTATCTCATGCTCAAGTGCCGTGATCTGATGCAACAAACCGCGAATACGATCGTTCATGAGGCTCCCATCCAGCTACCCGGTCATTGATTGGACGAAGGTACAGACTGTCTTGCTTTATTGTGCGCTGAAACTGGTGCTGATGCCGCTTTATCGGCAAAAGCTATACTTAGTCCACTTAGTCCACAATAACTTTCCCAATCGATATTATCAACGTCCACGACGCCAAAACGCATCTGTCGCGATTGCTTGATGACGTTGCTCGTGGCAAAGAAATGATGCTTGCCAAAAACGGCAAACCGATGGCACGCCTGTCGCCGCTCAAGCCTGTTAAACGGGTGCTGCCTTATGGATTGCTAAAGGGCAAACTGAAGTTGCGCGCCGGCTTTGATGACCCTTTGCCCGATGATGTGATCGCTGGGTTTCTCGGTCGATAGGCGCGCGTCGTGAGAGTGCTGCTCGATACCCGCGTCTTTCTTTGGCTTGCGTTGGGCGACAAGCGCGCGACGCGCGCGATCCGTGGGCGAATTGAGGCGGCGACTGCGGTTTATGTGTCCGTCGCCTCGGTGTGGGAAGTAGCGATCAAGCACGCGCTGGGTAAGCTTGATGGCGATCCGCACGAGTTCAAAAACGCAATTGGTGCGTTCGGATTTGAAGAATTGACGATCCAAAGCGAGCATGTGATTGCGACCGCCTCACTGCCTGCGATTCACAAAGACCCGTTCGACCGCCTGCTTATCGCGCAGGCAATCTCCGAGCCGCTGCAATTGATCACGTCCAACGGCTTGTTGGCGGAATACAGCGAGCTGGTGGTCGTCGTTTGGTCGCGAACCCATTCGAGCGCAGATAATGTCGCGTCCCGACTTGCTCGCCCCTCCCCCATGCCTCCAGAAATAGTCAACCTCCAACACACCGCCGCGCTCTGGGCGTTCTTGCTTTCTGTTGTGTTCGGCGCGGTCACTCAGCGCAGCAATTACTGCACGATGGGTGCGATCTCCGACATTGCAAATTTTGGCGACTGGACGCGCGCTCGGATGGCGATTGCTTCTATCGGCGTGGCCATTATTGGGGTGGCCTTGCTTAAAGTGACCGGCACCGTCGACATCGCAAAATCGTTTTACCTCGCGCCGAAATTGATCTGGCTTTCAAACATTGTCGGCGGGCTTTGTTTTGGTTTTGGCATGACGCTGGCGGGCGGTTGCGGCAGCAAAACGTTGCTGCGTGTGGGCTCGGGCAGCTTGCGGGCGTTGGTGACGATTGTGGTGATGGCGGTGTTTGCCTGGTTCACGTTGCGCGGCATTTTGGGCGTGTTTCGAGTGGCCACGTTTGATGCGGTGGCGGTCATCTTGCCGATGACTCAGGACTTGCCAACCTTAGTGGGATTGAGCGGAAATTCTGCTTTGATCTTGGCGGTAGTGATCGGCGCAGCGTTAGTCATCTTTGCGTTTTTCGGCGAGCAGTTTCGTGCTGACAAATGGAACTGGATCGCGGGCATCGTTGTGGGCCTCACCGTGATCGCAGGCTGGTATGCGTCGGGCCGGGTGGGTTTTATCGCCGAGCATCCGGAGACGCTGGAGGCGGCGTGGGTGTCGACTAATTCTGGCCGCCCAGAATCGTTAACGTTCACTGCGCCGCCGGCCTATCTGCTGGAGTTGCTCGGCTTCTGGAGCGACAAGAGCAAGTTTGTGACGTTTGGCATCGCCAGCGTGTTGGGCGTGATCGTTGGATCATGGTTGATGTCGCTCGTGACCAAGACCTTTCACTGGGAAGGTTTTGCCAACACCGAGGACTTGGCTAACCACTTGGTTGGCGCGGCGCTGATGGGCTTTGGCGGTGTGTTGGCGATGGGCTGTACGGTGGGTCAAGGGTTATCCGGCATGAGCACGCTTGCGGTGGGGTCAATGATCACGGTGGTGGCGATTGTGGTCGGTTGTCGCGCGTCGCTGGCGTATCAAATGTGGCGGCTGGATCGCGCGTAGCCCGCGTAGGACAGCGCCGCGATTTGCGCGCTTTGGGGCACCAATGCTTGGTGTTTTGCGCCAATGTTGACACAGTGAATTTCACTGTGTTTCACCAGACTCGCCAGTTTTGTAAGGAAACAGCCTTGACAACCCATCAAATGCGGCTCGCAAAAATCATCGCGGGCGTGTTGACCACGACCGTGTTGGGCGCGAGCGCGGCGGCACAGCAGGCGGACACCACGCGACAGGTGAACCTGCGTGCGGGCCCGGATCGCGGCTATCCGCAGGTGGCTTACGTGCGCGCTGGACAGGCCGTGTACGTCAACGATTGCATTGACGACTATCGCTGGTGCGACATCACGGTCGGATCAAATCGTGGCTGGGCGTATTCGAAATTTATCGAGTATCCGCATCAAGATCGCCGCGTGGTGATTTACGACAACGGACCAACGCTCGCGCTGCCGATTGTCAGCTTTATCTTGGGCAGTTATTGGAACGATAACTATCGCAATCGTCCGTGATACGGGCAGCAGAACAATTGGAACAACTGGCGTCCGGGCAACCGTCCGCCACCGGGCTGGAACGATAGCTATCGTTTGCAGCCACAGCCGCCGCGCTCACCGGTCGTGCGTCCGCAACCGCCGCGTCCGCCGCTGCAGTTCCCGCAACAGCAAGGCCCCGGCGCATCACGATCTAGCGGTTCAATAAACCAATAAGTCGAGCTAACTTCGCTCAAGCAGACTCGGCGCATTAATTGCTTGATATCGCGAGAGTTAGCAATTTCATCGCTGCGCAGTTCGCGATAATGATGGCATGCAAGACATCCCCCCGACCCTCGTGCCCGCCTTCGATATTTCCGGGAAAACCAGCAACCCAAACGCCGGATTGCGCGGAAATTACGCGCAGATGGCCGCCGACTTCACCGTGCAGCAGCGCATGGGCGATTATTCCGAAGAGGAGCAGGCACGCTGGCTGCGGCTGGTGGATCGGCAACTGGCGTTGATTCAAGGCCGCGCATGTCACGAATTTTTGGATGCAGTCAACGGATTAACGGCCCTCGATATGCGTCACGGCATTCCTGATTTTGCGTCGGTGAACGTGGCGCTGAAGTCTGCCACCCGCTGGCAATTGGTCGCGGTGCCGGGCTTGCTGCCGGACGATGTTTTTTTCACCCATCTGGCCCATCGCCGCTTTCCGGTGACGGTGTGGTTGCGCAGCGAATCTGAGTTTGATTACATCGTTGAGCCGGACTTGTTTCACGACTTTTTCGGCCACGTGCCGATGCTGTTCACGCCAATTTATGCCGATCATTTGCAGGCGTACGGCGAAGGTGCGTTGAAGGCAAAACGGCTGGGCGGTTTGGAGGGGTTGGCGCGGCTGTATTGGTACACCATTGAATTCGGTTTGATTCGAGAAAACGGCAACAAATCGGGCGACGGGAAGCTTGCTGTTAAGGCGTACGGCGCGGGCGTGTTGTCGTCTCCGAAAGAGTTGGTCTACGCGCTGGAAAGCCACGTGCCACAGCGCTTGCCGTTCGATGTGATGACGTCCATGCGCACTGCATTTTTGATCGATGACGTGCAGACCACTTACTTCGTGCTCGATTCATTTCAACAATTGCGCGACGACACCGCGCCGGATTTTGCGCCGCTTTATGAGGTGTTGCGTGCGGAGCACATTTGACATCGTGCACACCTCGTAGGAGCGGCGAGAGGCGCTCCTGAGTACAGTCGACGAACCGCGAAACCCGTCAAGGCTCGAACATCGCGGCTTGCGCCGCGCCTGCAAGAGCCGATACGGCTTTTGGCCGAATGTCATATTTTGCTTGGGCTAGGCCGCGTTTTTTCTAGAAATCGACTTTTTCGTTTTTACGCCGGCAGCTCCAGTCAAATCGTCATTAGCGGCCAAAGCGGGTGTCAGCGTATTAAGTGCAGCGAGCCACGGATCGCGAGCGACGCCGCCGAAGGCTTTAGTCAAAAAATCGATGAACACGCGGGTTCGCGCCGGGATGTGCAGCCGCGTCGGCATCGCCGCATAGATCGACAGCGTGAGCACCCGCCACTCCGGCATCACGCGCTCTAGGCGGCCGGTCAGCAGGCCTTCTTCGGCCACAAACGAGGGCACGGCGGCGATCCCCATCCCGGCCAGCGCGGCGTGATACAGCGTGTCCAAATGCATGGTGGACAGCGCCATCGGCGGCTGATCGAGCGTCACCGTCTTGGGCGTTTTGCTGGCCTTGGGCGACTTCGTGCCATCGACGCAATCACCCGCCGGACAATACTCAAACGTGGTTTGGTGATTGCCGTCCGGCGAGTACGGCAACAGCCATTCGTGCTCGCCCAGCTGATCGAGGCGCGTGGGCCGTCCGCGTTGGTTCAGATAAGCTGGCGTGGCGCAGGCGATCATCTCGGAGTGGGCGAGCAGTCGCGCAACAAAGTTGCCGGTTTCGAGCGGGCGCTTAAGCGTGAGAATTGAAATATCGTGACCATCATCCACGCTTTCCACGGCGTTCTGAACCGTGAGTTCGATGGTCAGCTTCGGGTATTGCGCGCGCAGCGCGGGCAGGTGTTTGGTGAGCTGATGCACGGTGATCGCGGGCGAGGCCAGCACGCGCACCACGCCGCGTGGCTCAGCGGTCTCAAGATTAGCCACCGTTTCGGCGTCTTCCACGTCGGCCAAGATGCGCGTCACCCGTTCCAGATAGCGCTCACCGGCCTGCGTCAGCGCCAGACTCCGCGTGGTGCGGTTGAGCAAGCGCACGCCGAGGTGCTGCTCCAAGTCCGCAATCAGCCGCGTCACCACGGCCGGCGCTAGATCGAGCTTGTTGGCCGCCTTGGTGAAGCTGCCCTCGTCAACCACCTTGCTGTAAACGCGCATCGCGCGAAGCTGATCCATGGTGTGCCTTTCGTCAAAGTCTGCGCCTAACCTGTGCCCGCCATTCGGGCGTTTTTCAAGCGTCGTATTGTTGACAAATTATAAATAAACAATTGATTTATGTCCTATTTATTTGCAATGTAACAATTCCTAACATTCATTCCATCGACACAACAACAGCCGCCTGTTCAGACCGCTCTTACCGCTAGAGCCGACGAGAACGGTGTAGACAGGCCCCCGTTGCCGCGCCGAAAACGTCGTAGAGAAAAGCCACTCGGCCCGACTCAACGATGTACTCAATCTCAAAACTAGGAACACAACATCATGAACGTTAAATCCCTCCTCCTCGCCGCTGTCGTTGCCTCTGTTGCTGGCAGCGTCTACGCTAACAACTACGACAACGGTGCTGAGCTCCAAGTCGCTCAACTGAGCGCGCCGTCACAGGTCGGCAGCCGGGCAGCCGCGCGTACGGCCTCCGTGCAGAACGCCTACCAATCACGCAGCGACATCAACCCGTTCGTCGCCGTTGACAAAAGCGACACCCGTACCCGAGCTGAAGTTCGCGCCGAAACCATCCGCGCATTGAGCAGCGGTGAGGCCCGCGCCCTGCGCGCAGCGTACGCCGGTGGTGCTCAGTAATTCGTTACTGACGCGGAATGAAAAACGCGCCTTCGGGCGCGTTTTTTATCGGCGCTCAAGCAACGATGCGCTTCTGCATAAACACACTCAACGGATCATTCGCGTAGCCCGCAAACGGGCCGCAGCACTGGTAACCGCTGCGTGCGTAAAAGGCGAGCGCTTCCGGCTGATATGGGCCAGTTTCGAGCTTCAACAGCGTGCAGTTGGATTGGCGTGCATCTGTTTCGAGTAACGCGAGAATGGATTTGGCTGTGCCTTGGCAGCGACTGTGCGGATCAACATACATGCGCTTAAGCTCACCGTAATCGGCGTGCAGCACCACCGCGCCGCAGCCAATGGCGCACGCCGCGTCATCGCGGGCGACTACAAAAATGACGTTGGGCATTTTCAACGACGCGAGGTCAAGTGCGTGTCGGCTTTCGGGCGGATACAGGCTGTCCTGGTAGGCATCAAGCGCGCCGATCAACGCGATGACGTCAGGCTGATCGGGCGATTCGCGGGCGATGGACATGACGACCAGACCAAATTTGTGTGATTGCGCGAGAATCTACACGCGGGGTCGCAGCGGGTCGATTTTGCGTCAACAGCTTTGTTCGAAAAGCTTTTGCTTACGTGGGCGAGAACGGAGAATCATTAAAATTCGACTTACCCAATAAATCGCAGTTAAGGCAATAAAAATGGGGCTTCCATCAAAAAGCTGAACGTACTTTTTACTGACTTGTAGACTCGCGAGATGACCTTTTCGCGCGACGATTCCACGCCATTGGCCCTGCTCGGCGGCACCTTTGATCCAGTGCATTGGGGGCACGTGCGCATTGCCAGCGAAACGGCGGTGGCGCTGAAATTGCCCGCGGTGCGGTTCATTCCATCGAAAGCGCCGGTGCATCGCGCAGCGCCTGGAGCGACCGGTGAACAGCGGTTAGCGATGCTACGGTTGGCGGTGGCGGACGTGCCGGGGCTCGCGGTGGATGATCGTGAATTGACGCGCGATACGCCAAGCTACGCCGCGTTGACGCTTGCGTCACTGCGCGGCGAATTTCCGCTGCGACCGTTGATCTGGTTAATTGGTGTCGATGCGTTTCTGCACGTCAATCAGTGGTACGACTGGCCGCGACTGTTTGAGCTGGCGCATTTTGTGGTGCTCAACCGGCCCGGATTCGCGGTGTCGCAGGCGCTGTCGCCGTCATTAAATGAGGTGTGGCAAGGTCGCTTGACGCGCTCTGCCGAGGCGTTGCTACAGACCACCCATGGTTCGATTTATCTGCATACAGTGACGCCGCAAGCGATCTCTGCCACCAGTATTCGCAACACAATCGCTGCCGGAGCAACAGATGACGCGCTACTTCCCTTCCTCCCGCAGCCCGTATTGGCCTATATTCGTGCGCATCAACTGTACCGACCCGCCTCGTAGGCAAAGGGAAGCGGCGAGAAAAAAGGAATAAATTGCGCAACACCAAAATTGAAAAAGCCGCCGTCGCTGCCCTTGAAGACATCAAGGCGCGCGACATCACCGTGCTCGACACGCGCCCGCTCACCGCGATGTATGACTCCATCATCGTGGCCACCGCCGAGAGCGCGCGCCAGACCAAAGCGTTGGCCCGCCATGTGCGCGACAAAGTGCGCGACGCGGGTGGTCAGGTGATGTCGATTGAAGGCGAAGAGACCGGCGAATGGGTGCTCGTCGATTGCACCGAGATGATCGTTCACATCATGCTGCCAACCACGCGCGCGCTGTACAACTTGGAAGAGCTGTGGACCGTGCCGATGTCGACGAAACGGGTGAAGCCTGCGGCTCCGGTTGCTGAGATTGCTGCTCCTCCGAGAGCACCGAGAAGCAAGGCCGCGCCGATCACGAAAACCGCTGAACGTAAAGCCGCTAAAGCGGTTAAAGCGACTAAGGCAGCGGCTGCGGCAGTCGTTGTGGAAGCGCCTGTCGGCAAAGCGCCTGCGGCGAAAAAACCTGCGGCGAAAGTAGTCGCGACGGTCAAGCCCATTGTGGAAAAAGTTGTGGCCAAGGCCGTCGCTAAACCCGCAGCAAAAGCGCCCGTGAGCAAAACAGCCTCCGGGGAAAAGGCAGCAGCTAAAAAACCGGCCGCGAAAGCGCCCGCCGTAAAAACAGCCGCCGCCAAAAAGCCAGCAGCGAAACCGGCAGCCAAGGTTGCCGCAGCAAAAGCGCCAGCGGCAAAGGCCCCCGCCGCAAAAATGAAACCGATCAAGCGACCGGCAGCCAAGGCAAAAGGCAGATAACTTCTCGCCGTTCCGCAACCGAGCGCGCATGTCGTGAAACTAAAGGTGATCGCGTTCGGAGCCAACCAACCCGCTTGGGTGGCCGATGGCGTGCAGGAATATGCCAAGCGATTCGCCGCCGACTGGGCGTTTGAGCTAGTCGAAATCAAGCCAGAAAAGCGCGCCACCAACCGCAGCATCGAGGCGGTGCTCGCGGTGGAGGCTGATCGTATCCGCGCGCACATTCCACGACAAGCCTTGACCATCGTGCTCGACGAGCGCGGCGATCAGATCAGCACGCGCGAGCTGTCGGCGCGCATGACGGCCTGGGCGCGCGAGGCTCCGTCGGCTGCATTCGTCATCGGCAGCGCCGACGGGCTGGACGCCGCGCTCAAAACCAGTGCTTTTTTTCGCCTCGGTTTGTCGCACCTGACGCTGCCGCACGGATTGGCCCGGATTTTTCTGGTCGAGCAGCTCTATCGTGCGGTAAGCTTGCTATCTGCTCACCCGTATCACCGTGATTGACGCTTATTCCCCGCCGTTTTATTCATCAATGACCGCATGAACGAAATTTATCTGGCCTCTCGAAGTCCTCGTCGTCTCGAACTGCTGCAACAAATGGGCATTGCGTGCAAAACCGTGTTGCTGCGCGAAGAAACCAATCGTCAACGCGACGTGGACGAGACGCCGCTGTCGAGCGAGAACCCGTTTATTTACGTCGAACGCATGGCCAAAATGAAGGCCGAAATTGGCGTGCTGCGCGCTAAGCAACGCGCGCTGCCGATCATGCCGATGCTCGGCGCAGACACCATCGTGGTCTTCAACGGCACCATCTTCGGCAAGCCAGCCGACCCGGTCGACGCGCGACGCATGCTGAAGCTTTTATCGGGCACGCAACATGAAGTATTGACCGCCGTGGCCATCACCGACGGCACGCGTTTGCTGCACGACACGTCCATTTCGCGAGTGCGTTTTCGTGACATCACCGACGCCGAAATCGCGGCCTACATCGCCACCAACGAACCGATGGGCAAAGCGGGCGCATACGCCATTCAAGGCATGGGGGCGGTGTTCATCGAACGCCTCGAAGGCAGCTACTCCGGCGTGATGGGTCTGCCGATTTTTGAGACGTCGATGCTACTCTCGCAGTTCGGCATTAAGCCGATGTAGTTTTTGTAGGAGCGGCTCTGCCGCGACACGAAGCAGATGACGTAAGTGACAAAGGTGACCTAGGTGACTGGCATGTCGTCACCTTCGTCATCTTTGTCACATAGGTCACTTCTGCCGGGTCGCGGCGAAGCCGCTCCTACAGCGGATATGAAGAGTTTCTGATGATTTCCCCGCCCCGTAGCTGAGGGCTTGTCAGCAAATGAATTTGACATAGGGCCGCTGGAGTGGGATGCAATGCTAGTAGTTCGTTCCATTAAAAGAGAGACAAATGAAATCGATGGATTTTTTCGTCAGGCAAGACGCACAGCCGCAGCC
>ENA-OFCX01000034-OFCX01000034.1-metagenomes-genome-assembly--contig:-NODE-34-length-69918-cov-24.022329_pt1 | contig 69918 bp, 63 predicted proteins | sample MGYA00153384_OFCX01 | MGnify analysis MGYA00153384
AGCCTTAAAGTGCTACATGTATCGTAGCCAGCTTGGAGAGGTTATGTACGGACTGGTTACCGTGATTCACTCTCAACGAATCGCACATACTCGTAGCTATGTGTCTGGATGCTGGCGGAAATTCGATCGCGTAGCGTGAGCTTTGCTCGATCGAGTGAACCTATTTTGTTCCCTCTAATACCACCGTGCATCCATAAGTTATTTGAGTCGCTGCGGAGGTTGTTTACCCCACCCCAGCCCTCCCCTTATCAAGGGGAGGGAGCTTTAGCGGTAGCCCTCACTAGAGGAAATTTTAAGGTAGAAGCTCGCCAACAACTAGTTAGTTGCGACCCTGCACTAAGTTTTCGCTTCTGCACTAGGTTTTCGCTCTGATGCGGTAGCTTTAAATTCCTTGGGTTTTTCAACCTGACGCGCTAGCTCTAAGAACCCTTTCATATTGGCACCAGGACGGCGACGACCACTGTTAGAAGAGGGTTTGATCAGGTAATCGGTAGCAAAGTTGGTAATTGGCGGAGCCGCAGGTACAGTTGGTGCTGGAGCTTGGACAACTTTGGCTGCTTCAGCTTTTTTAGCAGCTTTTTTGTCGATTTTAGCCGCCTTCTGTTCGGCTTTAGTGGCTGTGGCTGGTGCTGTTATTGCTACTGGTGCTGCTACTGGTGTCGGTGCTGTAGTAACGGCAACTGGCGCGTTTGCTGTAGCTACGATTGGAGGTGCTGGAGTAGCGTCAGGTTTGGCTTTAGCCTTAGCTTCCGGTTTTGATGAAGCATCTTCATCTTCTAGTTGAAGATAGAAGCCATCATTTTTTTTGCCAAAAATCTTTTTAAGTACATTGTTAAACACAGTAAATTATCTCTTTGATTACATAAATATAAATTATCAAATTTGACTGCTGACAAGTGCAAGACAAGAATACAAAGTTTAACAAAAATTTACTAACTGCTGCTTGAAACGATGATAAAAACAGCACTTCAACAAATTACATTTTAATTGGGGACACGTCAATTACCCGCCATCAAGCCTGTACCACCGTAACCGCTATGATGGGGGCTTGTATCTGAACTCCACCGCAATTCTGAGAACCTTTGCAGGATTTCAGCTTTGGTTTCACCGCTCGACACATCAGGGCGCACTGACAAGGCACCAGTACTAGTCCAGTCGGCTCTCCCGCTAATATGGGGAAAATAGGGTAAATGATTAAGCTTAGATGAATTTGCCAGGAGGAAAGGACAAGGAAATTTTGCAACGATCCTAACCAATCTGGATACAAGTTCTTTGTTGGAAGTTATAGATTCTCATAAAAGTGATGATATTATTGCAGTATTGAAGCAGCAACCTCTAGCGATGAGAGAGGGGGTAGAGGAAGTTTGTGTTGATATATGGGGTGGTTTCCCAAAAGTAATTCGAGAAGTTTTCCCAAATGCCAAAACAGTTGTAGATAGGGTTTATGTCCAGAAATTAGTCAACAAAGCTTTAAATAAAATTCGATTAATACTCAAGATAAAAGGCTTGAAAAATCGATACTTATTAATGAGCAATCAAGAGAATTTAGCTGATGAAGAGCGAGGGGAATTAGAGCTAATACTGAAGTGTTCTCCCAGTTTAAAAATTGCTCATGAATTAAAAGAAGAACTAATTACGATTTACAACAGTGACATCACCGCATCTGGTGGAATGAGAAAAATGAAGAAATGGTTGATATCTGCAAGAATTATGTTCGGAAGTGCTGCTGATACGCTCAATGCTCACCTAGACGAAATTTGCAATTACTTTAATAATAGAACAACTAGTGGAGTTACAGAGGGCATTAACACAAGAATTAAGTTAATTGTCCGTCAAAGCTATGGATTTAAAAATTTCGATCTGATGAAAGAGAAGTTATTAGCTTGCTTATCACCATAAGTGCGGGAGATCCCCTTATTGAAGTCGCCTGTCCCCCAATTACTTGGTTTAAGGCGAACGAATCGCACCCCTCTCTCACTCGCTTGTCCGACCCACCCCCAAGCGGAGTACCGCTATGGAGGGGGAATCCTGCTGTTCTAGTTGAGAAACTGTCACGAGCCGATCGATCGACTACCATCAGCTATTTTAAGATTGGCACTGACATTCATATTGCCCAAATAACTACAGATATGCAGGTACCGACAATCACATTACCCAAAATAGATGGAGAGCGCCGCCTCCACAACCCGATTCTGCTCGTACATGGGATTATGGATACCAGTCGGAAGATGCGACATATTTCTAAATACCTACACGATTTGGGTTGGGAAGTTTTTGATATCGATCTCGTCCCGAATAATGGCGATACCAGACTAGAGCTGCTAGCGCAACAGGTAGCAATTTTAGTCGATCGAATTGCGCCTCACCAGCCGATCGATCTGCTAGGGTTTAGCATGGGAGGACTAGTTACTCGTTATTATCTCCAACGGTTGGGTGGGATCGATCGTGTCCAGAGATTCATCACTATTTCTACTCCTCACAATGGGACAATCGCCGCACACTTTTCGATGCGTCCTGCTTGTATCCAAATGCGTCCTAATAGTGATTTTATTAGAGATCTAAATAGTGATGTCGATCGTTTAAATCTTTTGAATTTTACTTCCTTATGGACACCATTCGACCTGATTATTTTACCACCGAGTAGTTCTCAGCTCGGCATTGGTACAGAAATGCAGATCCCAGCACTTACCCATCCGATGATGGTATCAGACCGTCGCACTTTTAAAGCAATTTCTGATGCACTATCTCACCCTGTTAGATCGCCAACTTGACTAAATTCGCTAGCTCCAAAGATTGCTTCACTGTGAGTATAGTATTTGAACTCTAATAAGTTAGCAAAAGGATCGGTTAAGAAAAAAGTTCGATGTTCGGTAATCGCACCAGAAAACCGATGCTTTGCAGACTGATAAAAGTTTAAATTTTGGGCTGTCGATCGATCGAGCAATGCTTGCCAATCAGCTAAAGTGGGAAATACAATCCCAAAATGGCGGGGATAAATCCCTGTCTGCGGCGGTATTTTCTCAGTAACATGAGCGACTAATTGATGTCCGTACAGATTCAAAATCATTGAATTAGTTGTCTGTCTGCCTACCGTACAGCCTAAACCATCAACGTAGAACTTTTTGGTATCAGGGATATTCTCGATTGGAAATGCTAAGTGAAATATAATTTTACTCATATATTTTAGCGGTAATCTTTACTTATAAAGTTACTTATAGCTTTTGATTTTTTTATTAGTTTCTCTCTGTAACTGAGCGGCAATTTTGAACATCTCAACTCCATCATGCAGATAAGTTTCATCATAGTTCATGATGTAGAAGTTTAACTCCTTAATTCCATCAGCTACTTGGTTGATAGTGTAATATAAATTAGCGGCAATTTCTGCCATTAAGGATGGATTAGACATCGAGTGAAAAGTCTTCTCGATTTTCTGGAGATGCTGCTGGCATTCAGTGACATATGCCTCAAATTTACCCATTAACTCATCGTCAAATGGATCGGCAGAGAGTTCGTGAATTTGTGTTTTCAGCGGCTTGATAATCCACCCAATCATCCGATTTATAGGCTGATAAACTTGATTTAACCACAAGATTAATTCTTCATCTAATTCCCGCCCGACAGTGGGACGACGCGGGATATAGGAGGACGACTGTTGTTGGCGAGGAATTGCTACCGCTGGTTGCAGGAGGTAATCGTATTCTCTACGCTTGAGGTCGTCACCCAAAACTTCATAAGCAGCATTGAGTTTGATGATGAGATCGGCGTTAGCTTTGCCGCCATTAACATCAGGATGAAATTGCTTTGCCAACCGCCGATAAGACTGTTTGATCTCGTCAGCGGTGGCTTTAGGTGGTATTTGGAGAACTTGGTAATGCGTTTGGGACATCGATCGATTAGGCTTGAGTGATTAGGCGTGAGGATTGAGGTTTTGGAGCAGGTACTTCCTACCATCTAGATTTTAGAGATTTTCACAACTATAAATAATTTACTCGACGAATGCCATCCCGATCCACTAAAGCCCAAAGCCTAAAACCCAAAGCTTCAAGCCTAGTCCCTCAATCCTAAGCCTAAAGCCTAAAGCCTAAAGCCTAAAGCCTAATTTGGTTCTGGATCTTGAAATAGAGGAGTGCTGAGATAGCGTTCGCCGAAACTAGGCTGAATCATGACGATTAGTTTACCCTTATTTTCAGGGCGACGACCGACTTCGATCGCGGCAAATAGTGCTGCACCTGAAGAAATGCCTGAGAGTAACCCCTCTTCTCGTGCTAATCTGCGTCCATACTCGATCGATTGTTGGTCTGTGACAGCGATAACTTCATCAATCATTTCGATCTTCAGTACCTGAGGCACAAATCCTGCACCAATCCCCTGAATTTTATGCGGCCCCGGTCTACCACCAGATAGGACTGGGCTATTAGTAGGTTCGACAGCGATAACTTTAAATTCTGGTTTACGGGCTTTGATCGCCTCAGCTATCCCCGTAATAGTACCGCCTGTACCGACTCCAGCTACTAAAATATCCACACGACCATCTGTATCTGCCCAAATTTCTTCAGCGGTGGTATTGCGGTGAATTTGAGGATTAGCCGGATTGCGAAACTGCTGCAACATATAGGCATGAGGCGTTTTATCGACAATATCTTGAGCGCGACGAATACAGCCGCTCATCCCTTCCACACCTGGAGTCAGTTCCAATTGGGCACCATAGGCTTTTAACAACGCCCGACGTTCGATGCTCATGGTTTCAGGCATGGCAATAATTAATTTATACCCCTTTGCCGCCGCTACCATCGCTAGAGCAATTCCCGTATTTCCTGATGTGGGTTCGACTAAAATTGTTTTACCAGGAGTAATCAAACCTTCCTGTTCAGCAGATTCGATCATGTTTACCCCAATTCGATCCTTGACGGATGAAGCAGGATTCATACCCTCTAATTTGACTACAATATCTGCAACACAGCCTTCAGCTTGAGGGATGCGATTTAGTCTAACTAGGGGTGTGCGACCGACTAATTCTGTAATATCGTTAGCAATCTTCATGGAGGATGTGAGGAGTCAGGTAAAGGATGAAAGCGAAATAGATCCCAATTATCTAGTTTAAATTAATTTTGAGTAGCCCCGCCATGCGCGATCCGCTAATTATTAGCAATATGCGACTAAATTTTGATGATGTTTCGATGTTACAGAAGATGAATATTTGGGGAACAATGAAGATCGGGGCGGTGGAGTCGATCTGTCAGCGATAACTCGCCAATCTAGTTTCGTTAGTGCTGGGGCGATCGATCGCAAGACTTGAGTTTTCGATCCAAGCTACAATCATTACAAATTAGACAAAATTTAAACTGCTGCGAATATCGTCTTCCCCAGCAATAGCACAAACCTGTCAGAACTAACTATTCTGGCGGGGATCGATCGGCAGATCGCTGTCAGAGTAAGGGAATAAAATCTTAATCGGGAGTCGGGGATGCTGGATGCGATCGTACACAATTTAGAACAGAGCAATCACATTGCCAGAATTAAAAAGCTGGTATTTTGTGCTTGTACCAACAATTGGAGCAATGAAGCTCAACAACTGAGTACGGTTAAATTTAAAAGTTATCTCCAACAACTGCGAGATCGCTATGCTTCGGTAGTAGATCTGAAGTATTTGCTCTATCGGATTGTAATTAGGCTCAATCACAGTACTAATTATTATACCGTGGCTAATTTTCTGTGCCAGGAAATGGAGCCACTATATGCTTTTGGGTCTACAACGGCAACAACTGGAGACGGCACTAGCGATGACGATGAGCCAAGTCGAGTGCCAGTCTGGGGTAAAGAAGTCATCTTTGTAGTAGAAGAGACCCCAGCAGGAGCCGTCCTTCAGCTCGAAATGACGGTCTTGGCTGCTAATGGTCAGTTACTGACACAACTGGTAGTGACATTTCCCGATCTGGCTCAAATGATCGGCCAGTATCAAGAATGGCAGTCTCGATACCGTCGTCTCGATCCACACAATCACCGCTTGATGAGTAGTAAAGCGGTCAGTTTAGTTCCAGAGCGAATTAATGATTGTTTAGATGCTGGCGCGATGCTACAGGCAAACCTGCATCAATGGTATGGTTCCCCAGGATTTCAAACCATCCGCGAACGGCTAGCTGCAAATATCGATCCCAATCTAGAGATCGATATTATCGTCCGTAGTCGTTCCAAAGCATTGCTCAAACTGCCCTGGAACTCCATCTGGAAACCATTACTCGATCGATATCCCCAGTCGGAAGTTAGCGTAGCACTGACTCCAACGATCTCTACAACTGCCGCAGCCGAAGAACAATTGCAAGTATCGGTACTATCGATCCTCACTAGTGCTCAAGGGATTAAACTCGATCGCAGTAAAGAATATTTAGATGCACTCCCCTATACGAGGTCAGAATTTGTCGTTGCACCCAATCATCGTGAGTTTGTCAATCTACTTACTCAAAAGTCTCTGAGTGTTTTATTCTTTAGTAGTTACATTTCCGGCTACTTACCCAACAATCGGATCTATATCAATCACCACGATACCATCGGGATTACGGAATTCAAATATCGAATTCGGACTGCCGTCCAAGCAGGGCTAAAACTATTAATTCTCAACTGTGGGGATGGTTTGGAACTTGCCAGCGAACTAGTAGATCTTCAGATTCCCCATCTGATTGTGATGCGAGAGGCCGTCCAAGATCAAGTCGCTCAGGAATTTGTGAAACTATTCCTCAAGGCTTTCTCCGGTGGTAAATCGCTGCAACTAGCCGTCAGGGATGCCAGAGAACGGCTAGTTGCGATCGAAAAGGTAGTTCCGGCGGCTAGCTGTCTCCCGATCGTTTGTCAGCAGATTTCTGCCCCAGCATCAAACTGGAATCGACTCGCACATATCGCCCTCAAACCAGCAGAACTATTAGGAATTTCCCGAAATTGGGCGGATACCGAAGCTACCGAAATGATCGCTCAAGCAGCTCTCGATCTGGGATTGCCATCATCGGCGATCGTCCAAAAAATTTCCTACCATCGACTCGAACTAGTTCATCAATTGACCGGATATTTTAGTGAGGTGTATGCTCTTGCCATCAGTGCCGACGGTCAGTGGTTGGTGAGTGGACATGGTGACATCACTCATATCGATGATGCTGTAAAGGTCTGGCGGCTCTGGGATGGTAAGTTGATTCATAATTTATTAGGTCATAGTCACTGGGTTTATGGTGTCGCCTTAACTGCTAACGCCGAAACGATTATCAGTGGTAGTTTGGATGGCACAATTCAGTGGTGGCAACTCACCACAGGGACAAAGTTACCACAGCTACTCGATCACAAGTCTGCTGTTAATGCCATCTGTTTGACCAGTGACGGGCAAAGATTGGTAACTGGAGGCAATGATGCGCTGCTCAAGATCTGGCAACCCCAAAACGGTCTATTAATTCATCAATGTTCCGGTCATCTCCAAAATGTTACTTGTGTAGCAACTCACAATCAAACTCAGTTAATTGCTAGTGGGAGCAGTGACTACACCGTCAGGTTGTGGCATCTTCAGGAAGGACGGTTGCTAAAAACATTATTAGGACATAGTGGTCGGATTAGTAGTATCGCTATTACTCCAGATGGTACAAAGGTGGTTAGTGCCAGCCACGATTGCACGCTCAAAATTTGGGAAGCAGCTACAGGTAATTTGATTAATACGTTGACTGGACATACTAAATCGATCGGGTGTGTCGCAATTTCACCGGACGGTCAAACCATTGTCAGTGCTGGTGACGATCGCACTGTCAATATCTGGAATCTTTGCGACGGGGCACTTGTACATACACTCGTTGCTCACGAGCGAGCAATATTGTCAGTAGCAATTAGTGCTGATAGTCGCACGATCGCAACTGGTAGCTATGGTGAGGTTCAAGTTTGGCGAGTTCCCTCTACTTAATTAACCCAAGTGGCTACCTACACTCAAAGTAGTTAAAATCACTCCTCAGAGTGTAGGTAGCCATTTAGGTTATCTAGTCATTGACTGCACTGAGTAAAACTTCCTTGAGTGTCAAATCTTCCATATCATTCATCGTCATCGTATCGACGATATCGAACTTAGCTCCAGCACGTCCGAGATCGTCATCGAGGATTTTTAAAAACTTGGTTGCTGCTTCATCCGTCCCCACCTGAATAAACGAAATCCCCAATTCCTCATCTCGATCGGCGAGTCATTCGGCTATGATGATAAACAGATCGCTATCCACTAAAGTATGCGTTTCCCCCGTTCCTGGTCGATCGCCATTGGCGGAATTTCGATCGCGATTTTGGCACTGTGGTTGATTAATTCCCTCTATGCCCTCTATGTCCAAGTTAGTTGGACGACACCGTGGTTGGCAACGCCCATTCTGATTGGGATCTTATTGCTGATCGGGTTGGCGATCGCCGCAATCGTTTATTATGTCGGTATATTTCAAGGCTGGTGGGGAAAATCAACAGTTTCACCCCAGCAATTGCCCAAAGTTCCTGTCGAAAAAACTGCCGCCGCCACTGCAAATCTCCAGGCGATCGATCGCCAACTCCAGCAAATTCAAGATGAAGTCACTCGTCAAGCCTTAATCGATAAATCGCGAGAAATAGCTGAAAATTTGGCGCGGGGACAAATTAGAGTAGTCGTATTTGGGACGGGTTCGGCGGGGAAAACTTCGTTAATTAATGCGATTATCGGTCGAATTGTTGGGGAAGTTGGCGCACCGATGGGGACAACGACTAGGGGGGAAACGTACACGCTCGAATTAAAAGGTTTGGATCGCCAAATTTTATTAACTGATACTCCAGGTATTTTAGAAGCTGGCATCGCTGGTACTCAACGGGAGGCGATCGCCAGAGAGCTGGCAACATCTGCGGATCTGCTATTATTTGTCGTAGACAATGACCTAAGATCGTCAGAATATATCCCCCTGATGGGACTAGCCCAAATCGGCAAGCGATCGCTCCTCATCTTTAATAAAACGGATCTCTATCCACCAATCGATCGCGATCGGATCGTCACAAAACTACAACAGCGGGTTCAGAGCGAAATCGAACATCAAGATGTCATCGCGATCGCGGCAAACCCGCAGCCAGTTCGATTAGAATCAGGTGAAATATTTACTCCCGACCCTGATATTTTCCCCCTGATCCGCCGTCTAGCTGCCGTGCTCAGAGCCGAAGGTGAAGATTTGATCGCCGACAACATTTTGCTCCAATCCCAGCGGCTAGGAGCCGAAGCGCGGGAGCTAATCGACGCACAACGCCGCCGTCAAGCCGATCGCATCGTCAATCGATATCAATGGATCGGTGCGGGAGTCGTCACAGTTACGCCCCTACCAGTGGTAGATTTCCTCGCGACAGCCGCGATTAATACCCAGATGATTATTGAGATTGGCAAGGTTTATGGTTGCGATTTAAATAAAGATACAGCGCAAGAATTAGCACTCTCCCTCGGTAAAACTTTAACTAGTCTAGGCATCGTCAAAGGTGCAATTCAACTGTTATCTACAGCTTTAACCGTCAATGTGACTACCTACGCGCTGGGTAAAGGGATTCAAGGTATTACCGCTGCTTATCTGACGAGGATTGCTGGGCGCAGCTTTATCGAATATTTCCGTCAGGATCGATCGTGGGGCGATGGTGGGATGGCTGAAGCAGTACAACAACAATTTCAGCTAAATCGCAAGGATGAGTTTCTCAAAGCCTTTGTACATCAAGCGATCGACAAGATTTCGATCGGGAATCGGGCATAGGGCATAGGGGCGGATTTATGCTGAATATCTCCGTTGCCTGTCACGGCACAAGAGATTTCTCAGCATAAAAAAAGGGAGAGAATCATAATTCTCTCCCTTTTTATTTTGACCTTGGCTGTTGTTGTCATTGCCTTGGTCTTTGAGTTTTTGTCTGAGCATTTGAGTACGTTTCTTGAGTTGGCGTTGACGTGCCGAACCGCCTTTACCCTTATCATTTCTCCCTTCTTTGCGGGGTGATTCCCACCGCTTGAGTCGCTGTGCCATCTGGTTTATAAATGCTTTGTCTTCCTATTGTAGCAAGACAGTCATTCGATCGCAACACCCCACTAACAACCTCTCAGCGTTCTCCCCTCACTCCGCGATCTCTGCGCCAACCCCCATCGCCAATCCTGCCAGATATCCAGTCGTCCAAGCACTCTGAAAATTGAATCCACCCGTCACCCCATCGATATCAAGAATTTCTCCAGCAAAATACAACCCTGGACAGATTTTGCTTTCCATCGTTTGAAAATTCACTGACTTGAGATCGACACCGCCACAGGTGACAAATTCTTCCTTAAATACCCCTTTGCCAGTAATCTGATATTCACCACGATTTAATTCTTGAATTAAGCGATCGAGTGTCTTATTTGCCAACCCCGCCCACCTATCGCCAGCGGTAATCCCGATATAACTAGTCAGGGATTCCCACAGGCGATGGGGCAGCGGCACGGGGCAACTATTTTGAATAGTTTTCTGAGGTAACTGGGACTTGACAGCCAAAATTAGTTCGCGTAATTTGTCGATCCGATAATCTGGCAACCAATCGATCGTCATGGGTACTTGATATCGAGATTCCGCTATAAACCGCGCACCCCAAGCAGATAATTTCAGCACGGCTGGGCCACTCACACCCCAATGAGTGACTAATAAGGCACCTGTTTGGGTGAGAGGATGTTTACCAGTGGTAGCTAACTTGACTGTGGCAGATTTAACGCTGATTCCAGCTAAATTTGTTAAGCGCGGATCGGGGATATTAAATGTAAATAGTGATGGGACTGGAGTAGAAATCGGATGCCCTAATTGTTGCGCCCACTTGTAGGCACTGGGATTGCTACCTGTCGCCAGCAAGACTCGATCGGCTGTCAAAACTTGCCCAGATTTGAGGCTGACAGACCATCCTGATGGCTGCTGGGGGCTAATTTCGGCTACGGCTTCTCCCGTCTTGATTTTGACTCCAGCCGCCGCCGCCGCGTCTAATAAGCACCTGACGATCGTTTCTGAGTCATCGGTAGTCGGAAACATCCGCCCATCGGCTTCGGTTTTGAGTTTGATGCCGCGATCGGCATACCAAGCTACTGTATCCTGTGGTTGGAATCGAGAAAAGGCACCCCGTAGAGCCTTATTACCACGGGGATAGTACTGCACTAACTGGTTGGGATCGAAACAGGCGTGAGTCACGTTACACCGACCGCCACCGGAGATTTTGACCTTGCCGAGGGGATATTTGCCAGCTTCGAGCAGGGTGACGCGAGTATGAGGATGAGTTTGGGCACAGGTAATGGCGGCGAAAAAACCCGCCGCACCGCCGCCGATGACAATAATTTGGGACACAGGTAAACAGTTGAGAGTTGAGAGTTGAGAGTTGAGAGTTGACAGCGATTCGGATTGCAACGATTGAAATCGTCGCTAGTGCTGCAAAGTCCGCCTACGCGGACTAAAAAGTGTCTTAACAACAGCTATAGCAGTCCTATAGCTGTGGATGAATGAGATTCTTCGCCCGTTACGCGCCGTGAGCGCGAGGATCGTCATTGATACCGCTACTAGGAACTGTTTTGGGTGTAAATTTGGAAACCTCACCTTTGGCGGCGGTGTCGGATAGAGCTGTTCCGGCGATCAGATCTGTTAGTTTAGATTCTAAGATCTGTCGAGGCTGTTCGCCGATCGCTTCAGCGAGGACTTTTCCTTTATTATCAAAGAAGACAAAATGGGGAATTCCATCGACACGGTATTTAGTCACTTCTGGCAGCCATTTGGTATTATCGACATTGAGCATCGAAAAATTGACTCGATCGCCAAATTGTGACTTGACTGCGGCTAAATCTGGAGCCATTGCTTGACAACTGGTACACCAATTGGCATAAAATTCCATCAAGGTCGGTTTACCATTAGTCAGGGCAATATCGATCGGTTGGGCGTGAGTGGCTTGAAATTCTAAGCTAGAAGTAGAGTCTTGAGCGCGAATACTCAGTACGAGTGCAACTACCAATGCAATCGCGATCGTCACGATCGCAAAGTTACGCATCCGCTGTGGAGAAGAAGTAGATTGCATAGAAATAAATTATAGATTTTAGAATAGTCTGTAAGCTAAATATATCGTGCAGTTTGCGATTGGTGTAAAACCCGCTCGAATAGTTTTGAGATCGGCGGGTGTTAAACTGTACTGGGCGGGGGACCCGCCCACACAACTATCAACTATTCAAAGATGTTGTCAATCCCGACTTTCCCCGAAACCAACCATGAGATTTTACAATCGTTAGCTAGTTATAGCGATCGAGAGTTAGTCAGTTTACATCAGTTACATCCCGAACAAGGCAAATTTTTCACGGCGTTGTTTTGTCGCTATGGATCGATCGTCCATAGCGTCGTGCAACATGCCGCCCCGTCTCAGATCCAGGCTGATTATTTGTTTGCGATCGCTTGGCGACAGATTTTTGGCGAACTTGGGCGAGTAAAATTATCATCAGATCCCGAAGCAACTAATTGGCAAAACTGGCTGATCGATATTACTGGTAGTACGCTCGCCCAGATCGAAGTGCCCCCAGCAGCGCAGATCCGTTATGCTCTCCATGCAGCACCACCTCCATTATGGTGTTATCTCGAACGAGGACTCGATCGACTTTCACCGTTATCTCGGCTACTGGTAGTGATGACTCAAAGCCTCAAGTGGAACGAACAACGGATTTCTGCCTACCTTCAAGGCGAAGGAACGAAAATTCCCACCGATAGTATTCCCCAATATCTCACGGAAGGCTATCAGCAATTAGAAGCGGCTGTACCTGAAGATATTCGCCAGATCTATCTGAGTATCGACACTCATTAATCATCTGAAAATGTTGATGGTTCATAATCAAAATTCTACCATTTGGACATCATGGCTAAATAATTCTGGTTTGTGCGATCGTCAAAATGCCAAAGAAACCAGTCGAGTCATGAAAGATCTGAAGCCAAAGGTGGGAATGCTAGGCATAACGGTCGTTAGTGTATCTCCCTTTGAATGATTCTAGGTAATGCCACGGGTTGAAAGGTCTCGATCGGTCGATCGAGGCTCGATGACAGAGAATTTCACCGACCGCACTTAGGATCTAAATTTTTTTGATTACACTTGAGAACAGTCTATGCCGAGCAAATCCTTGGATCGATCGCTAGAATATGATGAATCCGCCCCAGATCTGGATCTGAATGGTATAGACATAGATGAAGATTTGCGAACGTCATTACCCGAATTGTTTCAAGACGATCTGGATAGTACTGCCGTTCCGGATACTGCTAAAAATATTTACCATAGCAAGGATTTAGTTCGCTTATATCTCCAAGAAATTGGGAAAGTTCGCTTGTTACTGCGGGATGAAGAAATCTCAGAAGCGAAAATTGTCCAGCGTTACATGCAATTGCTCGAATTGCGGACTAATGCAGCAGCAGAAGTAAAGTCAGGTAAGAGTAACGATCTAACCATCTTACATTACGTTGAATCGATCGAAATCCACGATCGATTGACAGCACAATTGGGGCATCGTCCTTCGATCGAACGTTGGGCGATCGCAGCAGGTATTTCTCTGGCCGAACTCAAGCCTAGATTAGCCGCTGGTAAGCAGCGATGGGCTGAATTGGCTCAAGTCTCAGTTACCGAAATCGATGCCCTTCAGTTGGCTGGTACCCGTGCTAAGGAGCATATGATTAAGGCAAATCTCCGCCTAGTTGTCTCTGTTGCCAAAAAATACCAGAATCGGGGCTTGGAACTCTTGGATTTGATCCAGGAAGGGACAATGGGTTTGGAACGAGCTGTAGACAAATTCGATCCTACTAAAGGTTATCGGTTTAGCACCTATGCTTACTGGTGGATTAGGCAAGGAATCACCCGCGCAATTGCTACTCAAGGTCGAAATATTCGCCTTCCTGTCCACATTACTGAAAAACTGAATAAGATTAAAAAAGTCCAACGCGAACTGAGTATCGAAACTGGAAGGGCACCAAGACTGGAGGATGTCGCTAAAGCTCTGGATATGACGCTGGTGCAATTGCAAGAAGTCTTGATGCGTGTCCCCAGATCGGTATCATTGGATGTCAAGGTGGGAAAAGATCGGGATACAGAATTAGGAGATCTGCTCGAAGCCGATGAAGTAACCCCAGAACAAATGATGATGCGGGAGTCACTTCAATCCGAACTCGTGCAATTACTGGCAGATTTGACCGATCGAGAGCGCGAAGTAATTTGTCTGCGATTTGGACTAGGATACAATCAAGCCCATTCTCTAGCTGAGATCGGTAGAGTATTAGAACTATCCCGCGAACGCGTCCGCCAAATCGAATCCAAAGCTCTCCAAAAACTCCGCCAACCCAAACGCCGCAACCGCGTCAGGGACTATTTAGAGTCGATGAATTAAGTTCGCAGTAGGGGCACATTAACAAAGAGTAGGGGTCTGCTTGGTGCAACACATGCGGAGGAGACCTCCGCGTGATTGCATCCGCTAAATCCCCATCCTAAAAACCTCGCTGTCAACTGTCAACTGTCAACTGTCAACTGTCAACTGTTTAATTGCACCTACTGACGTAGAACTACCAAATCTTTTAGAACTCTACCGTTAATGGTGCGCGGGGGAAGGGAATCACATCGCGGATATTAGTCATTCCAGTCATAAATTGTACCAACCGTTCAAATCCTAAACCGAAGCCAGCATGAGGGACGGTTCCATAGCGGCGTAAGTCCAGATACCACCAGTAATCAGCAGGATTTAATCCTTGGGCAATCAGCCGACGTTCGAGCACGTCGAGGCGTTCTTCCCGCTGGGAGCCACCGATAATTTCGCCAATTTTTGGAGCCAAAATATCCATCGCTGCAACGGTTTTACCGTCATCGTTCAGCCGCATATAGAAGGCTTTGATCTCGACCGGATAATCAGTAAGAATAACTGGTTTTTTAAAAACTTCTTCGGCTAAATAGCGTTCGTGTTCGGATTGGAGATCTAGTCCCCAACTGACAGGATATTCAAACTTTTGTTCCGATTTTTCTAGTAACTCGATCGCGTTAGTATATGTGAGGCGTTCAAATTGATTATTAATAATATTCTCGGCTGTCGCTAATACTGATTTATCGATGCGATCGTTAAAAAATTCCATATCTGCTTGACAATTTTCCATTACATACTTAAATATGTACTGGAGAAATGTTTCAGCTAGATCCATATCTTCTAGCAGATCGCAAAATGCCATCTCTGGTTCGATCATCCAGAACTCAGCTAGGTGACGAGAGGTATTAGAATTTTCAGCCCGAAAAGTCGGCCCAAAGGTGTAAACATTACTAAATGCCATTGCCATCACTTCGGCTTCCAATTGTCCGCTGACGGTCAAATATGCCGCCTTTCCAAAGAAATCTTGACTGTAGTCAATCTCTCGTTCGGGAGTTAAGGGGACATTTTTGAGATTGAGGGTAGTGACATTAAACATTTCACCAGCACCCTCACAGTCACTAGCACTAATAATCGGCGTGTGTACCCAGAGGAAACCGCGTTCTTGGAAAAACTGATGAATCGCTGTCGCACAGGCATTCCGCACTCTAAATACCGCGCTGAGGGTATTTGTCCGCGATCGCAAGTGACCGATATCGCGTAAGAATTCAAAGGAGTGGCGTTTCTTTTGCAGGGGATAGGTTTCGGGATCTGCTTCGCCGTATACTTTGGCTTGACTGGCTTTGACTTCTATCCGTTGTCCCTTGGCGGGGGACTCTACTAATGTGCCGACGATCTCGATCGAAGCACCCGTGTTAATTTGTTTGAGGATGGTGGCGTAGTCGGGGACATCTTTATCGATTACCACCTGAATGTTTGCCATACAGGAACCATCATTGATATCTACAAAGGCAAATTCTTTGGCTTCCCGCTTACTCCGAATCCATCCTCTGACAGTAACATCATCTCCAGGATTACCTCCACGGAGGATTGTAGCAATATAGTTGGTAATCATCTTTAAGGTCGGCTAGTAAATCCTACCCTACTAGTCTGCCATATTCGACGTTTGAGGCGTGCTAACTGACAAATTGTTAGCACGCCTCAAATAGTTTAGTCGGATATCCTGATGCGTTACGGCTTCAGCCTAACATACCCTACCTGAAAATGATCTGTTCGCTTAGTTTAGATATCCTGGTGCGTTACGGCTTCAGCCTAACATACCCTACATGAAAATGATCTGTTCACTTAGGATCGCTATAGTTAACGAAGCCATAAACTATCAACTATCAACTATCAACTCCTATCTACAGACAATTGTATCAGTTACCCCCGCTCGATCTGTTCGATCGGAAGTGCTGCACTCGGAACCATGCTTATAGATTTTGATGCTAATTGGCTCTCGGTTAGCGGTAGAACCATTTGCCGAGATCGTCATATTTTTACCAGTAGTAAAGTTGATAGTTAGTGGTAACTTCCCGATCGCTTGTTCTGTTGTACTACTGCGCGAACGATTATGTTCGGTCATTGTATAACTACCCCACAATGTACTTCCTGGCTTACCACTATATTCAACTCGATACTGCACCCGATCGCTAAAAGGATTCCCAAAAGCCTGAATACCAACCAAACCCACCCCTGTCACTAATGACCACAAAACATACATGCTTTTCACAGCTTTGTTAACCCAATACTACACTGCCCTAATATACCCAGTAAATTGGTTTAAAATATGTCCATAATAATTAAAAGATTCTGTGCTTTATACTTGCCGATCGATCCTTGCTGGAAGATAACTAAAACCGTTGCTTGGAGCTACATTAGTGCGGTCGATTGGAACTACAGGGGTAAAGTTTAGAGTAGTGGTTTTTATGTTTCAACGCCGACACTAGAAACTTGGTTTACCACTTTTTGTAATTTAGAAACTTCCCAGACATAATAATCTTGACTCGATCGCCGCGAGGATCGACTTCCTTTTCCACATCCATCGTAAAATCGACCGCACTCATAATCCCATCTCCAAACTTTTCCTGAATCACACTTTTGAGCGGTAGTCCATACACCTGCATAATTTCATAGAAACGGTAAACAAACGGATCTGTAGGCACGATCGGCCCTAAACCTTTAATCGGATAATTAGTTAAATGGTCGATATAACTGCGATCTAGACCTAAAGCTTCAACTAATAATTTCGCCTCATCTTCAGAAGTAGTAGCTTGTCGATATAATACGGCAGCAATCCACACCTCATCTCGATTTAAAATTTTTTCTAGGTCTGCAAAACTCAAACCTTTTGCTTGCTTGGCTGCAAATAATTGGCGAACGAGATCGGGAAGTTCCATGCTCAGTTTGGATGCTATATTGCTATTTAGATTTAAATATAAGCGATCTGGGCACCCGAAATAGTTGTTAATGAACAGTATTTTATTAGTGTTTACTCGATCCCCCGCCGGAGCATAGCTATAAACCAAGTATCTGGTAACAACTTTCGCAACCCTAATAAGAAACTTGCATTACCCCCAGCAGGATAGCGCAATTTCCCACTACGATCAGTTGCTGCTTGATAAATGGCTTTTGCGGTTACTTCTGGTGGCGAACCATCTGCCCCAGCTCGATTCATTTTTGGGAGAACCTTATTTATATAAGCATCATAAACAGTCAATCCGGCTTTTTTTGCAACTGTAGTCGATCGAGTGTAGAAATCAGTCTTAATTGCTCCAGGTTCGATAATTTTGATTTTAATATTAAACTGGCGTAATTCGTATTGCAATGATTCAGAAAAGCCATCTACCGCCCATTTTGTCCCGTGGTAGGGGCTGTAAAGTGGAAATGTCATTCGTCCACCAATTGATGACACATTAATCAAAACACCTTGTTGACGAAGCCGAAAATGGGGCGAAATAGCACGGGTTACTTCCATCAACCCAAATACATTAGTCTCAAACTGACTGCGAATATCTGCCATGTCACAGGCTTCAAAAGCTCCAATCAGTGCATAACCAGCATTATTTACCACCACATCGTTGGCGTAGCCTACCGGAGGTAATCGCCCCAAATTTAGCGATCGCCAGATCGATGGCTGCATGAATCGTATCAACTTGAGTGACATCCAGCGTCAAACACAGAAAGTTTGGGAGATTAACAAGTTCGGTGTCTCGCTCTGGAGAACGCATAGTCGCTACCACATTCCAGCCTTGTTGCTGAAATAGCTGCGCTGTCGCTTTACCAATCCCTGTAGACGATCCGGTAATTAATACGGTTTTGCTCATTAAAATAACTCCCTCGGTTAGATCTATTGTAGGTTGGGTAGCTCAACGCCAAGCCCAACCCCACCAATATTTTTAGGTGCGAATCCGCATACTCAGATCCAACCAGTGCGATCGGGTAATCGGTGCGCTAGTAGAGATATAATCTACGCCAGTCTCGGCGACTTGCCTAATGGTGGTGAGGGTAATATTTCCAGATGCCTCGATCTTGATGCGAGGGTTGGCTTGTCTAATGATAGCGACTGCTTGGCGCATCAGCTCTGGCGGCATATTATCTAACATGATAATATCTGCGCCACAGTCGATCGCTTCTGTGACTTGCTCCAGTGATTCAGTTTCAACTTCGATCGTCAGTGGATAGGGAATAGTGCGTCGGATCCCCTCGATCGCAGCCGTAATGCCTCCAGCCGCTGCAATATGATTGTCCTTGATCATCACCGCATCATCCAAACCCACGCGGTGATTGACTCCTCCACCCACTGTCGTCGCATACTTTTCGAGCAGACGCAACCCAGGCGTAGTTTTGCGGGTATCGACTAATTGAGTCGGTAAATCGGCGATACATTCGACATACTTGCGGGTAGCCGTAGCGATACCACTCAGCCGCATCGCCAGATTTAGAGCCGTCCGTTCGCCCATTAATAGCGTCGCGAGATCGGCAGTGATTTCGGCGATCGGTTGTCCTGGGATACATGGCGAGCCTTCCGCCGCCACCGGCTGAAATTTGGCTTGAGGATTCAAAAGCTCAAAAACTCGTTTCGCGACTGGTAGAGCCGCAATTATCCCCGCCTCCTTAGCAATCCAGACGGCGGTAGCGACTCTATCGATATTGGGCAAACCTTGGGTACTGCGATCGCCTCTCCCGATATCTTCCTGGAGCCATTGAATTAAGTGGGGATCGAGGACGATCGAGGGAGGCAAAGTTGAAGTCATTGAGGAATTAAATTTGAGCTTCTAAACGGTGAATAGCTTGGTAACATCGATCTGAATGTCAGGGAAGGATAAGGGGGAAATATGTCCAGTCGCCAATCTAGTCTCAGATTGATAAGTATCGATTGTCAAATCGCGAAATACAATCAGTTCGGGAATCTGTAAATTTACTACCCAATATTCCTCAATCCCAGCTTGTGCATACACTCGCTTTTTTTCGTTAAGATCTTTACGTAGCGTTGTATTGGCGTACTCAATCAGCCAAAAGATATCGGCTGGATAAGGATGGTGAGTGCGATATTGAAGATTAGGGGTGCGGACGATCGCAATATCTGGTTCTGGTTCGGAGTCATTTGGCAGCGTAATCGGATGAGCTTCACGGACTTTAGCTCTGTCCCCTAATAATGTTCTAAGATATACAACTGATTCGTCACAATAAAAGGCATGAGGCAATCCCTCTGGTGGCATATCTACAATGATTCCTTCTAATAGTTCTACTTGTCGATCGTCCAGTATCCCTGTCTCAACTAATTGATGATATTCGGCGATCGTCCATTTGGCGGTAGTAATTGTCATCACTGATGTCCTCGAACTCTAAACTATTTTAACAAGCAGGTGGTATGTATTGGTACTGTGGACGATCGATCGAGTCTCAAACCATCGAGTTAGACATTAGCGATCCTGGCTTATTATATGGGGCGACAGTTTTTACGACCTTTAGAGCCGATCGGTTTTCTCCAGGTATTTACAAGCTGCACTGCGAACGCTTGCGCTCCTCGATCGATGATTTTGGTTGGTGTCAGCCTGACTGGGTACGAGTTCGATCGGGGGTAGAATGCCTAAGATCGTTTCCCGTCTTGCGAATTACCATCTTTCCTGACGGACGAGAACTAATTATGGGGCGAGATTTACCACCTAATTTAGCGATTTGGCAACAAGCAGGTGTGACTGTAATTATTGCCGATCGACAATTGACTCGAACGCTCCCCCAGCACAAAACGGGTAACTATCTTGCGCCCTGGCTAGCCCTCCAACAGGCGCGAAACAGCAACATTCAAGAAGCCATCCTCACAAACGAGCGCGGTGATTGGCTCGAAACTACCACCGGAAATCTCTGGGGTTATCGCGATGGGTGTTGGTATACGCCGCCGTTAAGTGCTGGAATTTTGCCTGGGGTAATGCGATCGCAAATTTTGGAACTGCTCCAGCCGCGAAAAGTTGTGGAAATCGAATGGACGCAAGCATGGGTAAAGGATTTGGAAGCGATCGGCTATAGTAATTCGGTAATCCACCTAATCCCGATTCATACTGCAATCCTGCCAATGGGTAAAATAGAATATACAGCCCAACACCCGATGATGAAGTGGTTGGTTGCTAGTTCCTCTGGGACAGATTTAGTCACCAAAGATCGGGTAATCGGGTAAAAACAAGATTTTCTCTACCAACTTTGTTCGAGAAACCCTATCAATAAAATGAGAGAAAGGTTAACATAAGTTAATAGAGAGTTAGAATACAGTAAATTATTGATGGCGCAGACTGGAGGAAACGAGGGGTACCCAATTGGTAGATACCAAGCCCTGTAAACTGTTACCAGTCAAAAAATACTTATATAGGAGAACCTTCGAGTGAATAATAAGCGGTGGAGAAATGCCGGACTTTATGTCCTATTGGCAGTTGTGGCGATCGCTCTGGCAACTACATTTTTAGAAAAGCCAGCCCCAGCCCAAAAAACTCTCAAATATAGCACCTTTATCCAAGAGGTAAAGCAGGGTGAAATCGAGAACGTCGGACTGAGTGCCGATCGTAGCCGTGCATTGGTACAGGCTAAAGATGGTACGAAAATGACCGTCAACTTACCTCCCAACGACAACCAATTAGTCAATATTTTGACTGAAAATGTCAAAGGAAACATCTACGTCCTCCCTCAGAATGATGAGAGCGTCTGGTTCCGTGTCTTGAGCAGCTTATTCTTCCCAGTATTATTATTGGTAGGTTTATTCTTCTTGCTTCGTCGTGCCCAAAGCGGCCCTGGGAACCAAGCGATGAACTTTGGTAAATCCAAAGCGCGCGTGCAAATGGAACCCCAAAGCCAAGTCACCTTTGGTGATGTTGCCGGAATCGAGCAAGCAAAATTAGAACTTAACGAAGTAGTAGACTTCCTCAAAAATGCCGATCGCTTTACCGCCCTCGGTGCCAAGATTCCTAAAGGTGTCCTCTTAGTCGGCCCTCCAGGTACTGGTAAAACCCTCCTCGCTCGTGCAGTTGCAGGCGAAGCTGGCGTACCATTCTTTAGTATTTCCGGTTCGGAATTCGTCGAAATGTTTGTCGGTGTGGGTGCATCCCGCGTACGTGACTTATTCGAGCAAGCCAAAGCGCAAGCTCCTTGTATCGTCTTCATCGATGAAATCGACGCAGTGGGTCGCCAACGGGGCGCAGGACTCGGTGGTGGTAATGATGAGCGGGAACAGACCCTCAACCAATTACTGACCGAGATGGACGGATTTGAAGGCAATACGGGGATTATTATCATCGCCGCTACCAACCGTCCCGACGTACTCGACTCCGCACTCCTCCGCCCAGGTCGTTTCGATCGTCAAGTAGTTGTCGATCGTCCTGACTACGCTGGTCGTTTGGAAATCCTCAACGTTCACGCTCGTGGCAAAACGCTCGCCAAAGACGTAGATCTCGAACGCATTTCCCGCCGGACTCCTGGTTTCACAGGTGCAGATTTAGCCAACCTCTTAAATGAGTCCGCAATTCTCGCTGCCCGTCGGAGCTTAACTGAAATCTCAATGGATGAAGTTAACGATGCGATCGATCGTGTACTAGCAGGGCCAGAGAAAAAAGACCGCGTGATGAGCGAGAAGCGCAAAACCCTCGTTGCTTATCATGAAGCAGGTCATGCCCTAGTTGGTGCCTTAATGCCCGACTACGACCCCGTACAAAAGATCAGCATCATTCCTCGTGGTAATGCTGGCGGTCTAACATGGTTCACACCGAGTGAAGATCGGATGGAATCTGGTTTATACAGCCGTTCCTACCTCCAAAACCAAATGGCTGTCGCCCTCGGCGGTCGGATTGCTGAAGAAATCATCTTCGGTGAAGAAGAAGTCACCACTGGTGCTTCCAATGACCTTCAGCAAGTCGCTCGCGTCGCCCGTCAAATGGTGATGCGGTTCGGGATGAGTGAGAAACTCGGCCCCGTCGCCCTCGGTCGTCAACAAGGGAATATGTTCCTCGGTCGCGATATCGCCTCCGAACGCGACTTCTCCGAAGAGACTGCGGCAATTATTGATGATGAAGTCAGCCAATTAGTAGCAGAAGCTTACCGTCGTGCGAAAGATGTCTTAGTCGTCAACCGACTCGTATTAGACAAGATTGCAGCGATGTTAGTTGACAAGGAAACTGTTGATTCGGAAGAACTTCAGGATTTACTTGCTAGCAATGATGTCACAATGGCAGCGATCGCGTAATTGAATTAGTAGTTAAAAGCCCACACTAGTTATCAAAATCTAGTGTGGGCTTTTTCATGTTAAGCTTATCCAACTTATTCCTTCTGTTATTAAGATGGCTAGCCTTCCACATCCAGTTCAATATCAGGGCAGCAAAAGAAATCTTGCCTCAAATATTCTTGAACTCTTACCTAGCAAAGTGAATAGACTAGTGGAACCTTTTGCGGGGACTGCGGCAATTAGCATAGCTGCTGCTTCTAGACAAATGTCTCAGCATTTTTGGATTAATGATTTAAACCAACCGCTAATTAAATTAATAGAGTCGATGGTAGAATGCCCAGAGAAAATAGCGCATTCTTATGAAGAGATCTGGAATCAACAGCATAGTAATTCCATAGAGCATTATTATCAAACTAGAGAACAGTTTAATAAAACTCATGACCCAAACGTTTTTCTGTATATACTAGCTCGTTGTGTGAAAGGTGCCGTTAGATATAATGCCGAAGGGTTTTTCAATCAAAGTCCTGACAAAAGAAGAAAGGGAACTCAGCCAGAAAGGATGAGGAAAAATATAGAAGGTGTTTCTAAGCTTCTGAAGCATAAATGTAAATTTACAAGCTTTGACTATAGAGAACTCTTAGCTAAAGTTAAACAAGACGATTTTGTCTATATGGATCCTCCTTATCAGGGTGTTTGTGGTCAAAGAGATTCAAGATATTTGTCGGGAATAAATTATGAGGATTTTGTCTTAGCTCTTGATGAATTAAATCGAAAAGGAATATCATTTGCAGTCAGTTATGATGGCACGTGCGGAAATAAAACTTTCGGCAATGAATTACCAAAAGAATTAAAATTGAAAAAAATCGATCTCGAAGCTGGGAGATCGTCTCAAGCAAAACTTTTGAGTAGAGATGAAATAACTATAGAATCTTTATATTTATCTAAATGAAAAGCTAGGTTGATGTAGGGTGTGTTAGGCTCATGCCGTAACGCACCAATATTTAATACCTTAGGATTATGGTTTGAATATGCAATTGACTTTAGCATTTAGAGATCTTCGCGTCCATAAATTATGACAATAATATTTTTAAGGCAATATTGATTGACTCTTTGGGTATATTAAATAGTAAATGCTTGCGACCGAAGGACATAAATTGTGAAAATCACGGCTGATGAGTTTTTAAGACGCTACGCTGAGGGAGAAAGAGATTTCTTTGGAATTAAACTTACAAATGCTGACCTAAGTAGAGCAAACTGGGACGATTCTACTCCAGTTGGACAAATCATCACTGGAGCAATCTTGGGAGAAGGAGATCTAAGTGGTACTGATTTCAGCGCGAATGATATGCGTGGCTGTAATTTTAGTGGATCTCAGTTAGTCGGCTGTCGATTTGATAGAGCAGATTTAACCCAAGTGTGTTTTAGAGATGCAGATTTGCGTAATACTTCATTTGTTGGTGCGAAACTGATGCGTGCTGATTTAAGTGAAGCTAATCTGAACGGAGCTGACTTTACGGGAGCCGAGTTGACTGAAGCTGAGATGCCATTATCTGATAGTGAGGTTATTTGGGATGAGGGAATTGCAGTTAAAGAGTGGGTAATACGAACTATTCAATACTACCGAAAAATTAACTTTTTCGAGCAATATAATGATTTGTCAGATGAACAATTAGCAAATATACTGAAAAGATTGTGCCGAAGAAATGAATGTTTCGGATGTGGCAGTTTTACCACAGGAAATGATTACGAGGTTATCCAGTTCGATCGACAACGTACTCTTCGAGCTATACCACTTGATATACTCTATGGAGACGACCCTGGTGAATACAATTTTGAATATGCTGTCCAAACATTAGAAAAATGGGAGGATATCTCCTATGGTGCGTTTCAGCCCAAAAATATTTTGGATGTGGGAGAATATATGGTGGGGCTGACAATTGATGGTAAGAAGTATCAGATAAATCCTTGGGAAGATCCATTTGAACTTGCTCCACAACTAAATCCTCTAATTGCTTATACAGGCTATCAGTTTGAGGTTTGGCATCTCGATTCAGCTCTTGTTTTTGCACTTACTGTTGATGACAAATATCGACTTGAATCGGAAAGAGGCTTATCTTTTCATCAGTGGTAAATATCTAACGATCGATCTCAATCATCCCAATCGCTGTTTCACCTCAGTGGCTAAAGCATCGACCGAGACCACAATTTGTTCGCCATTTGTCATATTTTTCAAGATACACTGCTTATTTACAGCTTCTTCTTCACCAATTACCACGCAAAAATTTATCCCTTGTTTGTCTGCTAGTGCAAATTGTTTTTTGAGCGGACGTTTATCGAAAGCGGTAGCAACTTTGATACCAGCTTGGCGGAGTTGTTGGGATACTTTGAGATAGATCGGCATCAAATCTTCTTGAAGATTTAAGACCATTACTTGGGTGGGTGTTGGGGCTAGAGGTTGTAAGATATTAGCTTTGAGTAAGCGATAAATTAGGCGAGTTAGACCGATCGAGATGCCTACTCCTGGCATACTTTCACCGATAAATGTGCCGACTAATTCTTCATATCTACCGCCAGAACAGATACTGCCGAGGGCTTCGTGTCCAATTAAGGTCGTTTCATAAACTGTGCCTGTATAGTAGTCTAATCCTCGTGCGATCGAGAGGTCGATACAATATCGATCTGCTGGTACTCCAAGATTTCGGACACCGTTAATTACGGTGGTTAATTCCTCAATTCCTAATTTAAATTGCTCGGCATTAGGTAAATCGGTAGCAAATTCATTTAGAGCAGTCAGGACTCGATCGACATCACCTTTAATATTGATAAAATCGATAACTTGCTGGGACTGTGCTGCGGATAAACCCTGAGTAGCTAAACCTGCTAATACCTTCGTAACGCCGACTTTTTCTAAGGTATCAATAATATTAATACAGACTTTGATGCGATCGGGTGATACGCCCAACGAACTAAAGAAACCAGTTAATACCTTCCGATTATTAATCCGAATCAGAAACTCGCCAATATTAATCTGACTAAAAATCTCAGCGATAATGGCTGGCATCTGAGCATCGTAGAGCAAACTTAGTTCCTTACGCCCTACCACATCGATATCACACTGTCTAAATTGACGATAGCGTCCATCCTTGGCTCGTTCGCCCCGAAATACCAGATCCATCTGATACCTAGCAAAAGGAAACTGTAAATCGTTGAGGTGACGGGCAATATAAGCGGCTAATGGTACCGTTTGGTCGAATTTTAATGCTCGCGCTTCCGATCCGGTATCGCCCTTCCCTGCCTCATCCCGCTCTGCTTGGCGATTGGGAGGGAGAATTGGCTGCAAACCGTAAATGATGTTATCGCCTTGGTTTCCCTTCGCCTGAAGCACTTCTAGCCGCTCTACAGCAGGAGTTTCGATCGGGGTAAAACCGTAGCTCTCGTATACCTGCCGAATCGTATCCATCAGGTGTTGTTCTAGTCGCTTTTCACCAGGTAGAAATTCGGGAAAGCCGCTGGGTGTGGAGAAGTTGATTTTATCCATGTTTGTGGGGACTTGGGGACTTGGAGACTTGGGGACTTGGGAACTTGGGGACTTGGAGACTTGGGAGAACCTAAAGGCTAAAGCCTAAAGCCTAAAGGCTAAAGCCTAAAACCTAAAACCTAAAGCCTAAAACCTAAAACCTAAAGCCTAAAGCCTAAAGCCTAAACCTAAAGCCTAAAGCCTAAAGCCTAATCCCTGACCCCTACTGATGATAGAGTGTACAGAAGGATTAGCAACAAAGTCGCGGGGGAGTTTAGCGTCGGTGAAAATTTTAGTAGTTGGTAATGGTGGTCGAGAACATGCGATCGTTTGGGCATTATTGCAATCTCCTCAAGTTACCCAAGTCCTCTGTGTCCCTGGTAATGGCGGTACAGCATTGATGGATCGCTGTCAAAATCTCTCGTTTAGGGTAGATGATTTTGGGGGAATCGCACGGTTTGCAGAAGTGAACGGGGTGTCGTTAGTAGTGATCGGGCCAGAATTACCACTCTCACTAGGGATTACTGACTACTTACAAAATCGCAATATTCCGGTATTTGGCCCGACTCGTGCAGGTGCCCAAATTGAGTCTAGCAAAACCTGGGCAAAATCGATTATGGAGGAAGCAAGAGTCCCAACGCCAAAATCGGCAACTTTTACAGATTTGACTACTGCACGGGCATATATCGAGCAGCAAGGGGCACCGATTGTGGTGAAGGCTGATGGGTTGGCTTCGGGGAAAGGTGTTGTAGTTGCCGAGACTTTGGCAGAAGCTTTGACCGCAGTTGAGTTATTATTCGCTCAGAATTATGGTAGGTTACTGATCGAGGAATACCTGACTGGGCAAGAGTTATCAGTGATCGCCCTGACAGATGGTAAAACTATTCGTCCCCTATTACCCGCCCAAGATCATAAACGAATTGGTGATGGCGATACAGGCGCAAATACAGGCGGGATGGGTGCATATGCTCCGGCTCCGCTCGCAACTCCAGCGTTGATGACTAGAATTCAACATGAAGTCCTAGAACCAACTCTGGCTGTCCTCAAACGGAAAGGGATCGACTATCGGGGGGTGCTATATGCAGGTTTGATGATTACTCCAGATGGCGAACCCAAAGTATTAGAATTTAACTGTAGATTTGGCGATCCCGAAACTCAGGCGATCTTGCCGTTATTGGCTACCCCGCTGGTAGACTTATTATTAGCCTGTGTCGAACAGCGATTAGCTGCCTTACCACCGATCGAATGGAAGTCAGCAGTGTCAACTTGTGTGACAATTGCCGCTCAGGGTTATCCTGGAAATTATGAGCGCGGTAAAGTTATTGGTGGGATCGATTTGGCAAATACTGACGGAACGATCGTCTTTCAGGCTGGTACACAACTCAAGCAAAATCGCATTGTCACTGATGGCGGACGGGTATTGGGTGTGACGAGTATCGCCCCAGATTTTGCCACAGCGATCGATCGAGCCTATCAAGGAGTCAGAGCGATTACCTTTGAGGGTATGTACTATCGTCAGGATATCGCTCAAAGAGCCTTACTCTAGAGGGTAGGGAGTAGAGGGTAGAGGGTAGCGACAAACATGGTTTCCCTCCTCTACTTTCTCTATGTTCCCTCTTACTCTCCCTACCCTCTTACTCTCCCTACCCTCTACCCTCTACTCCCTACTCTCTAACATGCAGCGTCGATCCTTTTTAGTCACCCTTGGTAGTCTGGCTGTGGGGAGTAGCCTAACTAGTTGTCAAAGCCCAAACCAGTCCACTTTGAGGTTGTTGGCACTTAAAAACTCGCTACCACCTCAACTAGTGGGCGAGTTTACCAAATCGATTCAATCTACTTCTAAAGTGGAGTTGGCTTCAGAGGGTCAATTTAAAGAAATTATTACGGCTCTTCGGGAGTGGCATAAAACTGGCACAGCAGAAGCGAAGGGGGTGAAGATCCCGCTCGTACCTTCAGCTAAATCTCCAGCATATATCCCCAATTTGGTGAGTCTGGGCGATGCGTGGCTCCCAATGGCAATTCAGGAAAAATTAATCCAACCGATCGAAGTCCAGAAGCTGACTAATTGGGGTAAACTAGAGTCTCGCTGGCGGGAATTGCCTCAACGAGACGATCGAGGTAATAGTAGTTCTACCGGACAAATTTGGGGTGTTCCATACCGCTGGGGGACAACTGTAATTATCTATCGTCGCGACAGGTTGGCGGCGGCTAATATTCCGATCCCTAAGGATTGGCAAGATCTCTGGAATCCTCAATTGAAACAGCGAATTTCGGTATTAGATCGATCGCGTGAAGTAATTGGTTTGACTTTAAAAAAATTAGGCTATTCATACAATCATCCCGATCTCAGTCAAGTTACCAACCTCAAATCGGAACTAGAAAAACTCCATCAGCAGGTAAAATATTATAGTGCCGATAGTTATCTTCAACCATTAATTATGGGCGATACTTGGGTGGCTGTAGGTTGGTCGTTGGATGCGATCGATTTAGTTCAAAAGAATCCGAATGTTGGTGCGATTGTGCCTAATTCTGGTACGGCAATTTCCGCAGATATCTGGGTACAACCAACAATTCCAACTCAGCAGGGATCGATCGATCGATCCAACTTAACTCAGCAGTGGCTCGATTACTGTTTACAACTCAAAGCTAGTAACCAGATCTCGTTATTTACATCGGGGACAGCTCCATTACTCACTAATACTAATGCTAGTGAAATTATCCCAGATATCAAACGAAATTCATTGATTTTGCCAGCTAAACATATTTTAGATAAAAGCGAATTCATTTATCCTTTACCGCCCGAAAGTAATGTACAATACGTTCGGCTTTGGCGAGAAGTTCGTCAGGCAAAAATCATATTGTCATAACCACTGCGCCCTATGCTAAGTGAATTCAGATCGAGCACATCGATCGTGCTGGCGATCGGCTAAAAGGTAAACAATGAGTATCTGCTAGATGATATAGCAGGTATTAAACATTGGTGCGTTACGGCTTGAGCCTAACACACCCTACATCGACTTATCAACTATCAACTATCAATTATCAACTATTTAATAAACTCTTCCCCGCCATTGTTTTGGTTTTTGGAAAGCTGAAATAAATATTCGTAAAACTGCGAAGGGATCGGCTAATGGTGAAAGCCAAAATGACAACGCAGCTAGCGAAAATTTCTCGCGATAATAAGAGGGATAAATTGCGAGTAATAGTGCAAATCGGATAATTACCAAAAATAGATTTAAAGCAAATACTAACTGTAAAGTCAGGAATGAATCTGCCCACCCCCAATAACTCCAGATGATAGTTAGTGGGATCGGTAGCCCTTGGACTAGGAATAATAGAGCCAAATCGCTCCATAACTGAGTCCGTGTAGTAGCATCCTTGAGATCTAAAGATCGACCCCATTCCCGCCAGGTTTCGGCAATACCTGCGTACATCCGCACCCGAATTACTTTCGCACCATCCAAAAATCCAACTTTAAAACCTTGTTTTGCCGCATTACGGGCGAGGGTGACATCATCACAAAAAGAACTCGCCGCACTAGTATAACCGTCTAATTTCGCCAATACTGCCCGCCGACATAGAAAGCACTGTCCATTTGCCATGACTCGATCGGGTGACTGCACTCTAACACCTGACGAATCAAAACGATAGAGCAGCGTCATTAATAGTGCAGGTTGCAACCACCATTCGCCTGGATCGTTGAGGATAAATTGCGGCGATAATGAGACTAAATCGTAACCTTCGGAGATCGCCGCGTCAACCAGACTAGCAACCAGTCCAGGTTGGGGCTGTGTATCCGCATCAATCCCCAGCACCCACTCACTAGCGGGAGAACTGGCGAGGAAGCCATAGTTCAACGCCCAGGGGCGACCTACCCAACCTGATGGTAAAGGATCGTCAGTGAGCAGATGAAAGCGGGAGTCTTCAACAGCAGCCGCTTTGACTCGATCGCGTGTACCATCTTGGGAATTACTATCGACGATGAGAATTTCCCGCACTTCATCGCCTTGCTGACTCAATCCAGCCAAACAAGGCGCAATTCGATCGACCTCATTGAGAGTTGGTACTACCACACTCACGCTCTGGGATCGATCGGGTGTCGATGTTTTGGGTGTCAGCGGCGGACGACGCACCGCCCCTTTCACCAATCGAGACAGCAGAATCAAACTTGCCGCGCCCTGGCATAATAGTAATCCCAGCGCAACGGCTCCTAGTATTTCCCGATCCAAATTTTTTAACCAATCCACTAAATATTGTCTGAACTAAATAACTTCGGCTTTCAATCGTTCGGGCGCACTTACTTTCGATTTAGTAGTTGCCATTTGATAAAGAACTACCAGTGGCAAAATCCCCAATACCAATCCCAACAAAATTGGAATATAAATACCTGCGGCTAAACTCATAATCGTGGCAAACGCAAAATTACCCAGATACACTGCCAAAGGTAAGCTGAGGTCATTTTGGGGGAGTGTCAGTGGCTTCAATCTCCAGATGAAGGTGGCTACTGTCATGAATACCACTCCCGTCCCAAACCAACCTGTAAAATTCTCATAGGGCATTCCAAAAAACGGCCCTGGTTCTTCCCATACCCAGAATGACATTGTAGTCTGGCTCATGGCTGGATCGAGGACAAAATCCCATGAAGTCAATAATAGCGATCCAAACCCGATCGCACCGACATACTTTAAGAACTGGGGAATATTGAGAGTTTCCAATCCAGCCCTGGCAATAATATATGCACTGAAACCGATATAAAACCAGGATAGTGGAATCGTGAAGGGTACTAATCCGGCGATCTTGTAGCCCAATCCAGACAGATAGTGATAATGTCCAAACGGAAATCCCGTACTCGTGCCCAACAACTCACTCACCAAGGACAATCCGATCGCTGGAATCATAAATCCCAGACAATGCCACAGACCCAGAGTTCTATAAGCATATACTGCTACCGCTGCTGTTCCCAGTAGCATATAGACTACGCCACCACCTGCCATCGACATGGGCAGAGCCGTTTTCCCAATTTCGGGTAAGGCGTTAATGATGTCAGGATTTGGTAATACCACCAGTATTCCAGCTAGCCCAAATGCCATTGACATAATATGACCGAATAGTAGAGTTCGCTCAACACGTATAAGTTTTTCCATCGATCGCGATCCAATTTGAGTTTTATATCCCATCCAGCTTGAATATCTAGGTACAGTCAATCGTGTGGCATGTCTACCTTAGGCGACACGCTAACGACGAGATCGAGCTACCCCATATTTGAGATGGATAGAGTTCAGTTAATAGTTTACAAATATTTACTCAGTAATATCATGTAATACGGTGTGAAAGCTATAAAATTAACCTCTACAACAGATTGTACTTCTAATTTCTTGCTGGATCTCAAAACTCGTACTCGATCGCCACCCCACCAAGCAGAACGATCGTAGACTAGATCTACACAACCCATACCTGCTCCGTCCATGTCCAGCGATCCCGACTACCTCCAAAAAATCCTCACCGCTGCGGTCTATGATGTAGCGATCGAATCACCACTCGATCGCGCCTCAATCCTCTCTCAACGGCTGAAAAATCAGATTTTGCTCAAACGTGAGGACATGCAGCCTGTATTCTCCTTCAAGCTGCGGGGTGCCTATAATAAGATGGCAAAACTCAAGCCAGAATTGTTGGCGCGGGGGGTAATTGCCGCCTCCGCAGGGAATCACGCTCAGGGTGTCGCCTTGGGTGCCAAGCGGCTGGGGACTACAGCCACGATCGTCATGCCTGTAACTACCCCACAGATGAAGGTTGATGCGGTGGCGGCTAGGGGTGCGGAAGTAATCTTGCAGGGGGAGACTTATGATGATGCTTATGCTTATGCCTGTCAGCTTGGGGAAGCGCGCGGTTTAACTTTTATTCATCCTTTTGACGATCCCGACACGATCGCCGGACAGGGGACGATTGGGATGGAGATCCTGCGTCAGTATCAACAACCGATTCATGCGATTTTTGTGGCGATTGGTGGGGGTGGATTGATTGCGGGGATTGCGGCTTATGTCAAGCGGCTGTATCCTGAGACGAAAATTATTGGGGTGGAGCCAGTCGATGCGGATGCAATGAGTCGAAGTCTGGCGGCAGGAGAACGAGTTAAACTCGATCGAGTGGGTTTATTTGCTGATGGCGTAGCGGTGAAGGAAGTAGGCGTAGAAACCTTCCGGTTGTGTCAAAAGTATGTGGACGAGGTAATCTTAGTCGATACGGATGATATCTGTGCAGCAATTAAGGATGTGTTTGAGGATACTCGATCGATCTTAGAGCCTGCTGGTGCTCTGGCGATCGCTGGAGCCAAGGCTTATATCGCTAGAGAAGGGATTGAGGGTGAAACCTTAGTCGCCGTGGCTTGCGGGGCAAATATGAACTTCGACAGATTGCGCTTTGTTGCGGAACGGGCGGAACTGGGGGAACATCGAGAAGCGATTTTGGCTGTGACTATTCCTGAGGAACGGGGGAGTTTTCGTCGCTTTTGTACCTGCTTGGGCACGCACAATCTCACGGAATTTAATTACCGGATGGCAAATACCACCGCAGCACACATTTTCGTCGGCGTACAAGTCCAAAATCGGGCGGATACAGCAACAATCATCGCCAAGTTGAGAGCAGAAGGTTTTAAAACGCTCGATCTTACCGATGATGAGATGGCCAAACTCCATCTCCGACATTTAGTTGGCGGACGTTCCCCTGTCGCTCAAAATGAACTCCTCTATCGGTTTGAATTTCCCGAACGCACTGGTGCATTGACTAAATTCCTCAATAGTATGAACCCCGATTGGAATATTAGTCTCTTTCACTATCGCAATCACGGTGCTGATTATGGGCGGATTTTAATCGGGATCGAGGTTCCACCCACCGAGATGACAGCTTGGGATGAATTTCTCGATCGCACCCCATATCGTTATTGGGATGAGCGCACCAATCCAGCTTATCAATTGTTCTTGAGTTAGGGCCGTATTAGTTTGGGAGGAGAAAAGGGTCGAGATCGTTAAGGTAGGAGCAATTTAGACATTGCTCCTACCCTAAATTTAGCCAGATGTGTTACTTCCAACACTTCCACAACGATCTCCTTTACAATTTACCGCGCCACTGAGACATCAATGTTTGAACGGTAGAATAGTTGGGTGCGTCCTGAGGAACCATTTTGGCAGTGTCGATCGCTAGTTGCCAATATTGTTTTTGGGCATAGCCTTGAGCGATCCGATCGATTTCCTCAGACCACAGCTCGATCGATTGCTTCACCTCTGCGGCTGTTGCTGAAGTCGTTGGAATCTGGCGTGCGGCGAGGATTGCTTGATAGCGAGAAGTCGCATCACCTGGCTTGACAAAAACCTTTGCTTGTGATATCTCGAGGATTTGGGCTGGATCTGTGGCGGATTTGCCTTGGAGTCTTGATGAGGCAGTGGCAATAGGGCTGGTCAAATTTGCGGGTCTAACGATCTGCTGTCGTGCTTCACTGGCGGAAGGTTGGGAGTTGAAAGCATAAATTCCACCTCCAGCAGCAACCATCGTTGTCAATAGAAAGCTAACTTTTGCCCAATGGGGCACTGTGCGAGGAGTAGCGGTAGGCTGAGATTGTTTGACGATCGCACTAGTACCCATCGTTTCGGGATCGACGATCGCACTAGCCCCCATCATTTCAGGTATCGCCATCGATACAGTTGGGGGTGCATAGGCAGGATAGCTGTCATCTCGCCCAAATGCGACAGGAGTCGGCGGGGTATAGACTACTTCTGGGATTGTTGCCGAGATCGATGATTGAGTAGTTGCCGAAAAAACTGGACGATAGCTAGAGACACCAGTAGGAATAATCGCCATCGGTGTTTGGAGCGGTTTCCAGTGATGCTCACTCAGTTCGGCAAGTCGGCTAGTCAGGTAAGTATCGATCGTCTCAAGATTGAGATCGGGGTGATAATTTAGAGCTTCTAACAGTGCTGTCGTAAATAATCCATGCCCTAAGCCGGAATCTTCATGGGAAAATTCCTGACTTTGACAAGAGAGAAAGGTGGGAATTTGATATTCTTGGGCGAGTTTTGCTGTAGTTTTGCCAATGCCGCCACCGAGAGATAAGTGCTGAGAGTGATTGGCATCAAGAAAGACTAAAGCATTTACCCCAATATCGTGGAGTTGTTGATAGAGTTGGCGAATCGAGATACAAGTATTGGCAAGATCGTCGATCTTGCCGTCGATCGGGATCAAATAATCTTCATCCCCAAAACTGACTCCACAGCCACTAAAAAAGAACCATAATAAATCCCCGTGCTGGAGCTGATCCCAAGACCACTGTTTCAGCCAGCGGTTGACATTTTCACGGGTGGGATAGGTGGATTTGTTGTCAGTCTGGGAAGAAGTATCTGTTAAGAGCAAACACTGCTCTGGACTCCAACCAGCCGCATCTATAAAAAAGTGCTCCATTGCCGCAGCATCCTCCTTTCCATAGCTCAGTGGCGTTAAGAACTGATATTGATTAATCCCGATCGAAATACACGCTTGGCTTGCCATTTAAAGTTTGATAGTTAATAGACTAAACTGTTGTGCACTCAAATTGAATACTTAACATTGTCTAACATTAAAATAGTTAGACAATTAAACTCCAGAGCGGGTGGTAGCTAATCGCTAGATTAAGTTTAGCTAATTTTCAAGCAATTGCTGATTACCATATTGTAATCATGCTAATCATACCATTTTAAGCGGCGACAAGCGTGTCGAAACAGCTACCTACAGCTAACTACAGCTATCGAGCTACTGAGGATTTACTGTCTTTAAAAATGTTACAAAGGTAAGATTTTATACATACTAATTCGTTAATCTACGCTTTGCTCTCATCCCACAATTGGGCAACATCTTTACTTCAGTTTAAACTAGTAAGTCAACATCTAATAAAAAGATTGATGGTCGATCGCGCAATTCGATCGACAGTGAACTTACACAATGAATATTACCATGCTGACGATAGATATCTGGTAGCGGTTGAAATGCCGAAATTTGGATCGATTGAATGCTCGGTGGAGAGTCAATCGGTAGTCCGACGAGGCGATTTGGTTCGGGCTGAAGAATTAATAAAAATCTCACGAGTGGATTGAGATTGGACTCAGGCGCATCAATCCTTTTTGCCTGGGGCGGTACTAGCTGCTGTGTCTTACCAAAGATACGATGTCCCACATCAATGACTACCAATTCTCGATTTTGATAAGTAGTCAAACTTACACCTGTACCACTAGGATCTCCATATAGTCGATCCAGTGTTGTCACCTTGTGAACGCTTGCCAACTTAACTGCAAAAGTTTCTTGACAGAGCTTGAAGGTAATCAGCCGTTGGGTTGCTTCAGTTTGCTGCGCCGCCAATCGCCGCGATCGCAATGGGGAATAAATAGCCATAAGTATTTTGTCGATCGATACTACTATCTATAGTTCCACTTTTGGATCGAGAAGTTACTAATTAGTCGCTGGTAGTTATTAACAGTAACGCCGCTAGATAAAATCCGGCTTCCTTCCCTCAAGTGTCAATTTTGCGATCTAAGTGGGGAAAGATAAAGAAGACATATCCAAATTGCCAATTGCCAACCTTTGCGAATCTACCACCATTTTCAGTATATTTTGCACCTTTGTACGTCGAGTCCACTAAGCTATGAGTTTGAGCCATGAATCAGGGTTCTAGCAGCGTTGCTGATACCGAAAGAACATTACACCCCATCAAGTTATTAGAACAGTTAGCTGCTTCCCAAGCTAAAGGTTGTTTGCGGATTGTTGCCAATGACATTGTATGGCTGCTGTACTTTTATGAAGGTAAGCTATTTTATGCCAATCACTCGCTCGAACCGATCGAGCGTCTGGAACAACACCTGCGCCGGATTAGCCCAGTTATCCTCGCCAATCAAGTGTATGCCGATTTGCGAGAACAGCTCAAAGAGGCTAGTTTGGAAGCGACTTATCCTAGTCTAGATTACCAAGCAATTCGCTGGTTAATCGCTCAAGGACATATCACCGAGCAAACTGCGGGGACATTAGTCAAGAGCATTACCAAGGAGGTGCTGCAATCATATCTATTGCTGACTTCAGGGACTAACGAATTAATAGCACGGGAGACTTCCTTTCCGATTTGGTGGAGTGGCAATTTTTTGTTTGTTACCAAGGAATGTCAAACAGAGTTACAGGCTTGGCAAGCATTGCAACCAGCGATTCAGTCACCTTATCAACGCCCATATCTGATGAATATCGAGCATCCACTGCTCACACCAGATGTCAAGACAAAGTTGAGTAAGATCTTGATTGGGTTTAGCTTTCGTCAATTATCTTTGTTACTCAAGCAAGATGAATTGACAGTTGCCAATAACCTACATCGGTTGATTAATAATCGGATTGTGGGCTTGCGTCCGCCCCAGCCACCTTTCGATCGATTGCATAAGCTGTATGCCTCCGGGACAGATGGCGATCGCTTTAATGAAAAGGAGCAGTCAGTATCTGCAACACTTGCGGCTGTGAGCGAAAAAACAGGGGCAGGTTCCTTAACTGGAGACTTAACCGAACAAGCCACATACAAAATTGCTTGCGTCGATGATAGTCCGACAATCTTACGGGAAATCAATCGCTTTTTAGATGGTGATAGTTTTAAGGTATTTCCGATCGTCGATTCGGGGACAGCATTAATGAAGATCATTCGGATCAATCCTGACATCATTTTATTAGATGTGGGGATGCCGACGATCGATGGTTATAAGCTCTGTTCGATGTTGCGAAAACACCCAGCGTTTAAAAAGACACCAATTGTGATGGTAACTGGGAATACTGGCATTATCGATCGGGCTAAAGCCAAAATGGCTGGCTCGAATGATTATATGACTAAACCTTTTACTCAAGCAGGACTAATCGAAATGGTATCTAGATATTTGATGGCGGAGCATCAATAAATCAGTTGACACTTCGCGGGGTTGCGGTGCGAGCAGTTGACAATTGCGGCAGTTCGATCTGCATCTAGCACTACCAAAACAAGTTAGGTCAAGTTTTTAGTCCGCCGTTGCGGACTTTGCATCAGTAGCGACCGCTTGGTGCAATATCAGTCTAAATCAAGCTCTATATTTAAAGGAAAATTGAGCAAATGGTCAAAATTTTAGTTGTTGAAGATACCCCCTCGGAAATGCAGTTGATGACTCTTTATCTCAAAGATAATGGGTATCAAGTTGTTTCTGCTAATAATGCCAAGGATGGGCTAAATCTAGTTACCAAGGAAAAGCCTGATGTCGTGATCACTGATGTCGTCATGGAGGGAATGAACGGGTTTGAATTTTGTCGCACCTTGAAAAAAAATCCCGACACTGAGAAAATTCCAGTGATTGCTTGTACATCTCGCGGTCAAGATTTGGATAAGTTGTGGGGGAAGAAACAGGGTGTGGATGTCTATATCACCAAACCTTATTCTCAAGCAGATATTATTAATGCGGTTAAATCTGTTTTTAATTAATACTTGAGGATTTAATTAGTTGATAGTTGTGTGGGCGGGTTCCCCGCCCAGTATAGTTGATAGCGATTCGCCACCCTTGGGCTTCTGCTGAGGGTTTAGCGAATCAAGACAAGACAGCGAGGCTTGTAGGATGGCTTATCCCCCTGATTTTTGTTAGACAATTGACTATTGACTAGGTTTTTTTCTGAACTTGATAGTGTAAAAATAGTTCCTGATCGACTCGATTGACACTCAATAATGTTAATCTGGGAGCCAGATCGGGAGTAAACCCCGAGCCAGACACTGGAGTAGGGGCATCACTACCACCATAAATAAATGGGCAAATAGTCAACCATAACTCGTCGATAAAGTCAGCGGCAAATAAACTTGCAGCTAATTCAGACCCACCTAGAAAGCAAATATTTTTAATACCTAATTCCGTCAGTTTCAGCGTCACAGATTGCCAATCAATATCGCTACCATCGACAGTTTCACATACTAGGACGCGACTAAAACTATCCCCTTCATGCCAATCTGTTGCACCGCTTTTAGTTGTCAATAACCAGCGATCGATCGGTTGACTAAAAAATGGTAACTTGGCATCAATTTTACCGCTGCGAGAACATATAATCTGTGGCGGTTGGGATGGTTGTCCACGCTCGATTCTAGCTTGAATCAATGGCTGATCCACCAACACCACACTACCGCCATCTTTGAGGGTACCGCTCCCGACTAAAATAGCATCTGCTAATCCTATTTGCTCGACCAGATGAGCATAGTCCCGCTCGGAACTAAACGTTGGTGGTGATTTCGTGACATCTGAAATCTTCCCATCTGCGGTCATTGCTAAAACAAGAGTTGTTTTCATCTAGATTAACCGAGTAAAAATTAGTTAATAATTAATTAGGGTTTAATTTGGCTACGAACCACTAATTTAATGAATAACAGTGGTTGAAATCCCCACCCTAATCACCTCGCTGTCTTGTCTTGCTAAACCCTCGGCAAAGCCGAGGAGAGCAAGCCGCTGTCAACTGTCAACTGTCAACTGTCAACTGTCAACTGTCAACTGTTTAATACAACCTCTTCAATACATAATCCGATAAATCGAATAACGCTTGCAGCGAAGTTGAGGGAGTTAAACCCTTTAGTTGCGCCAGAGCTAGCTGTGCGTGGTGGTTGGCCAATTCACGAGATTTGGCAATACCTTGACTACTCCGAACTAGACTCAGAGCCTGCTCCAAATCCGCCGGATCTTCAAACTCAGTGGCAATTAATTCCACGAGTTGCGGATATTCTTGCATCGCATACAGCGTCGGAGCCGTGAGATTTCCACTTGCCAAATCCGAGCCAGCAGGTTTACCTAGTACTTCATCTGAGGCGGTAAAGTCGAGGATATCATCCACTATTTGGAAGGCTAGTCCTAAATTACGCCCATACAAATATAGTTGCTCGCAAATCGCTGTAGACTCATCGCTGAGTAAACCAGCAGCTTTGGCACTATTGGCGAGGAGGGAGGCAGTTTTATAATAACTCTTCTCTAGGTAAGCCTCGATCGAGAAATCAGTTTCAAATTGATTTAGTCCCTGCTGAATCTCGCCTTCAGCTAAGTCCATAATCACCTGTGAGAGCAGTTTGACTACTTCTAGGTTGTCTAAGTTCGCCAGATACCAAGATGACTGGGCAAACAGGAAATCACCTGCGAGTACCGCAATCCGATTATCAAATAGGCTGTGAACTGTGGGTACGCCCCTACGAGTGTCGGCTGTGTCTACCACGTCATCGTGGACTAGACTCGCCGTGTGGATCATTTCGGTAATTTCCGCGAGTCGGCGATGACGCGGGGTAATTTCTTCACCAGGCATCGTCGCACGGGCAATGAGCAAGACGATAGCTGGGCGCACGCGTTTGCCGCCAGCCCCAAATAGGTGTTCGGCTGCTGCGTACAAAATTGGGTGACGGGCACCGACGAGGTTTTTGAGGTTCTCTGTCAAAACTTGGAGGTCAGTTTCAACAGGAGCAAATACGGATTTCACTGAGGTCATCGATCGAGCGGCTCAGAGGAGAGTTTACGAAAGTTTACATACATTCTAAGCTATTTTTCCTCTTGATAGGGAATAGGTAGCTAGGAATCGGGGATAGGAAGTAGGAAACAGAGGATAGATATGAGTTTTTAGGCTCATTTCGATCGAGATTAGTCCTTTAATAAACTGTTACGGTTGGTAAAGTTATCTGTGCGACTAGGGGTTTAGTGGGCAACCATTTGGTGGCAATTTGGGTAAATTGCGCGGGATCGCCACTGACAATAAAGTTGGTGGGCACCGCTCTACTGTGGCTTTGGATGCCGAGGAGATTGAGTTCTTTGGCTGCGGCGGTCACGACATCGACGGCAGGATTGACAAATTTAACTGTAGTGGGGACAAATTTACGCAAGATAGATTCGAGGTGCGGATAATGAGTACAACCATACACTAGAGTGTCGATCGATCGATCGAGTAGTGGTTGAAGATACTCTTTGGCTATCTGGAGGGTAGATGGTTCATCGATCCGATTATTTTCAATAATTGGGACAAATTCAGGACAAGCGACTTGCCACACTTGAGCGTGAGGATTTGCTTCTAGAATCGCCTGGAGATAGGCATTGCTATTAACAGTAGCCGGAGTAGCAATCACCCCAATCCTTCGCCCCTGTAGAGCGGCGGCTCTAGCCCCAGGTAAAATCACCCCCAGAATCGGCAGATCGTATTCATTTTGGACGGTTTCTAGAGCTAGAGCCGAACTGGTATTACATGCCATAATTGCCATTTTGACCCGTTGCTGTACCATCCAGTCCAACGTTTGGCGGGTGAATTTTAAAATCTCTGCTGGACTACGGGTGCCATAGGGGACTCTGGCTGTATCCCCAAAATACAAAACTGATTCATGGGGAAGTTGGCGATAGATTTCTTGCAAGACAGTCAATCCTCCCACTCCACTATCAAATACGCCAATTCTAATAATTTCATCTGACTGAATCTGCGGGGTATAAGTGAGTCGGTCTTGCATATTGCCCTGGAAAGATCGAGTAAATGTAGTAAATTGTCGATCGATTAATTACGATCCTTGATGTACTGGATAATGCCCTTAGCAATGCCTTCTGCCATCACTTTTTGATAATCATCACGCCGGAGACGAGCAGACTCAGCTTCGTTAGTCAAATAACCAGTTTCGACTAGAATAGCGGGGATGGCGGATTTCCGCAAGACCAAAAATCGTGCAGATCGGACGCGTCGATCGTTTAAGAAAAAACCATTTTTGTTTACATAGTCTAGGATCGCACTGTGGACAGTTTCTGCAAAGGATTGTCCGATATTGTAGTGATATAGTTCCAAGCCATTGACATCAGGACGATTATCGATCGAGTTAGCATGAATACTCACAAATAAGGTCGCACCTGCTGCTCTCGACATCATCACTCGTTCGTCCAGCCCGATAAAATAGTCGTCATTTCGCGTCATCTTGACAGCAATACCTTGTTTTGCCAGAATTTCGGCGACTCTTTTGGCAACTGGCAAAATTACATCTACTTCACGTAAACCACCTAGACCAATTGCACCAGGATCTTTACCACCATGTCCAGGATCGAGCATGACCAGGACTCGTCCATTATTCGGCTGAACTGGAGGTGAAGTATCCTGCTTGGGCGCGGGACGGTCGCTAGCTTTGGGGACATCGATTGGGACTGCCACTGGCGGACGATTGACCGCAATCCGAGTTGTAGCTCCGCCTGAGAGCGGCTGTAAGTATACCCAACGGTTGTCCAGGTACTGACGGACGATATCAACTTTTACCCCATCGGCACGACGAACGAGGATGGCAAGATCGTCTCCTTGAGCACTAACACTCAGATACCGCTGTGATTCGCTAGGAACTTGGTAGCCAGGAGCCAATCTCGCATTGGGAATCGTAACCCGATAACTACCAGAGCGAATATCCAACCCACTTGTATACTGGAGCTGCGTTCGACTCTGACGATCGGCTTGAACCAAAATTCCCGTCCGAGTGGGATCGAGCGCAATATAATTAACTGACGTATTGGCAATATTCCTAACGATGGTTTTCGGACGATTGGGTTGTGCTACGACAACTTGACCATTTTCATTGAAAACGGCGACAGGGCCAACTGGCGCACCACGTCCAAAAGATTTGATGGGTTGGGGAGTGGGAAGTTGGATCGACCATTGCTTGTCGCTACTAGCTTTAATCAGTACTTGTTGGGGATCGATAGTGTACTCAGGATCTAGTTCTAAGACCATCCTAGTGCGATCGACATCAAATTGACCTACTCTGAGTGACTTAATGCCATTGCTGAGGATTTGGGAAGAGGTAGGCTGATTGAGTCTAGTCTCTGGCAGATCGACGATCAATCTACTGGGGTTAGCCAGCATTTGGGCTTCTGGTTTCACTGCCGTACTGGTGGTAAAATCAATCCGGTTTTCGGCTGCATTAAACTGCCACGACAGGATTTCTGCGGCTGTTGCTGGCAGTGATACCATCAGGAAACTAAAAACGCTGGGTAATAACCAGTTGGTCACAATACTTACTCCTATGATGCAGATTATCTGGGCGAATTCGGTCTTGGGGATAGGGTTGGGATAGTCGTCGCTCCACGTTCGGGAACTGGAATAGTCACAAACCAATCGATCGGATTTTCGCCAGTAAATTGGACTCGTTTGGGGTTGAGGGTGTATCCTGGCTGTAGTTCCAAGACTAGCCTGGTAGTACTGCCGTCAAATTGACCTACTCGCAACGATCTGAAGTTGCCTGTTAATCTCTGGGTGATAGTTGGTTTCCCAAACCCGATCCCTGGCAAGTCGATGACTAGGCGAGTCGGATTAAATAGCATGACTGCTTTGGGCTGAACCCCAGCATCAGTCTTAAAATCTAACCGATTTCTAATTGGATCGAACTTCCATGACGCTAATTTACCAGCATCAGCAGGGACAGCTAACAGACAGAAACTAAAGACACTAAAGAGTAAAAACTGAAATCTCACTATATTACATTCCTGACAGTGAACTCGTTTGGCAAGTATACCGTTCGCCTTATCGCTGTTGGCAAAGGTAATCGCCAGCCATCGATCTAGGCGATTTATGCGGTTATCGCCAATGGCTGTGGTCGTCTCTCCTTGGGGATGAGCCAGCGGCTGCGCCAAAGTAAAGGCTCCGCCAAAGCATAGCAGTGACTGTACCCAATTGCACTGCTATGCAGCATTACAATGGGTCATTATCTGTAAGAGTCGATCGCGAGCACTCATTTAAGATGAACATCCATAGCGGATTGTTGCTGTTTGCTGCGAAAAATTAACACTTGAGGACTCTGTGGTAAGATACCACGAATTTGACATCTGGGTCTAAAGTTAACCCGCAAACCCACTGAGCGTGAGCAAATATCGGGCTAATTCCAATGCCAGATGGCTAACTAGCTCTGGATGATGTCAGTACCAAATTTATGGCATTTTGCTCAGGAGTTGCTGTCTGAGGATACTTTTTGACACTTCATCGTCACACTGACTACTAAATATATTCAGTAGTTCCAAGCTACTCATAGAATTCCCACTGTTGCGACCTTCATCGCTAATTTACGATTTTTGGCGGTGCAATTGGGAGGAAGATGATTGAGGCGAGCCGAACATATTTACCCAATAGCAGAAGCTATGGCTTCGGGGTTTAGAGCCTCCTGCTGTTTGGTAAATAATAGTAAAGCTATCGGCGTGAAAACCCGATCCAGTAGCTATTAGGTCTGATTTTTCTGTATTATGGAAATCGGTAAACCCAAGATCCTACTGTCCTGACTTCGATCGGTGGACTTGACTGGCGGTCGCCGCCCCACCCTGCCGCAGCCCTAGGGGAAAAAATCATAGTGAGCAATCCACAATCAGTTTTAAGCGAGTTACTGCGGCAAATGCCCCACCTCAGGTCGCACTTGTACTTTAAATCTTCCCTGACGGCTCTATCGCACGCGATGGAAGATCGGGTACTCGCAGGTACAGATCGACCGTTGCTGATTGCCAGTTTTCAGCAAGAGAAGTTTTACCGTCAAGAAGCTCATCGCTATCGGCGGTTGGGAGAAATTAGCGACCAAGTATATGTTCTGGCTGCACCAGATACTGAATTTAGCGATCGCTTAGAAGAATATGAGTTGGTACCATTTACTCGCACTGATGCTCTAGCAACTGAGTGGCATCTGATCGCAATTGGTGCTCAGTCATCCGCGTGCCTGATCTGTCGGGAAAAAATCAGCCCGCCTTCGGACGATCCAGTTTTACCAGAAATCGACCCATCCAGACGGTTTGAAGGAATCTGGACATTCGATCGACAAGTCACTATTACCGCCGCACATATTCTACTCGATCGAATTCAAGGTTATCGTCCCGAATTGGCGGCTAAAATCCTCCAGGCGAAGCAGGAATACTTACTATCTGTCCCCACCATCCCCCAAGACAATTCAGCCAGTGCTGATGCTTTTGTGCAGCGATTGGTGACATATTTACAGGCGCGGCAATATAAACTCCTCAAGGCTTACCGCTCGATCGAAGAAAAAGAAGAACGGGAACGGTTAGTCAATACAATTACTGGCGCAATTCGTCGTTCGCTCAATTCGGCGGATATTCTCCACGTTGCCGCGCAGGAAATAGGTAAAGCCACTAAAGTCAGTCGGTGCTTAATTTATCAGTATCGTGTAGACGAGCGCACGACCACAATCGCCCATGAGTATTTAGCCAATCTGGAACTGCCTTCCTTAATCGGTCAAGCTTGGAACCTAGCAGACAATCCCATCTTCAAAGCGGTCATCAAAACTCACGAATCAACATCTCTAGCTGAAGTCAATATTACCAAAACGTGGCAGCGTACCCTGACAAAACTCGGCATCACCGACTGGTTAATTGTGCCAGTGCTCCATCAAGATAAAATCTTGGGGACGATCGAACTACATCAACATCACCCATCCGCATTACCGTGGTCGGATGACACCATCAATCTAGTTGAAGCGATCGCCACCCAAATCGGCAGCACGTTAATTCAAGCAGAATCTTATACCAACTTAGAATACCTCAACCAACAACTAGAAGCACTCGATCGCACCCGCGCCAATTTAGTCGCAATTACCGGACACGAACTGCGAACACCCCTATCAACAATTCAAGTCTGTCTAGAAAGTCTGGCAACCGAACCAGATATGTCCCTCGAACTGCGGCAAGTAATGCTCAACACCGCGCTCGGAGATGCCGAACGGATGCGGAAACTCGTTCAAGACTTTCTCACCCTCTCCCAGCTCGAAAGCGGTCGCATTCAATGGCATCCCGAACCACTGTCGCTCGAAGAATGTATCGATCTCGCCCTGAGTGGTTTAAACACCCGTCGCTACAATCGAGATTTACCGAAAATTATCGTGGATATTCCCACGGATTTGCCCTTCGTGCGTGCTGATGGGGAATGGTTGGTGGAAGTCCTGACTAAACTGCTCGATAATGCCTGTAAATTTACGACTGGCACAGATCGGATCGGCATTGAAGCCTCGATAATTGAATCAATGCTCGAAGTAACTGTCACCGATACCGGACGCGGCATCGCACCGGAATTATTACAAATGGTGTTTGAACGTTTCTACCAAGCCGAAGGTTCGCTGCGACGGACTGCGGGCGGAACTGGCTTGGGACTGGCGATCTGTCGGCAAATTGTCAATGGTTGGGGCGGCAAAATTTGGGCAGAATCTGCGGGCAAAGATTGCGGTAGTCGGTTTCATTTCACGGTGCCATCAATTTAAATTAATTGATAATTGATAATTGATAATTGCGCGCACGCCTTTGTTTCCCGACGGTTTGCGAAAAGTGCGGTCTTGGGGTTTCCCCAAGTGGAGCACCTTTTCAAGACAGCGGCGTTTTTATGCGGGGGTTCCCCCCGCATAAAAAAACGACAAGACAGCGCACCAAGCAGATAATTGGGTTTCTAGAATGGGGATCTAGCGGATGGGGCAATTGATGAGTTGTGCCTACTTCGATCGTTAGTGACGGATATTACCAACAGATTTCTAAATGCTCAATTTCTAGCGTAAACTACAGACTTAATCCCAGATAATTTTGTGTTAGCCAGACATATTTATCGAGATTTTTGCCCCCGATTTCCGCAACTATGACTACTGCCCAACCATTGATGTCTCGCTATCTCTGGGCTGCTGAACGGCAAGCAACTTGGATTCCCGCTGACAGGTTAGTTGAAGATAGATATCATGTGATCTCTCCCCAATTGTGGCTAGATACCAGGCCCCAGGAACCACCAGATGTGCTATCTCCATTGCCTCGTCAGGCTCTAGCCTACGCTCATCTCTATCAATACAAGCTGCATTTACCCCAAATTCACGGCTTTTGTTCGGTCAAAAGAGCGGGTGAAACGGTGGAAATTCCGCTGTTGGACAATATCCCGATCGATAGTGAAGGTAAATTACTCCCTAGTCTGATCGCAGCTTGGAGTACAGCGACACCACTAAATCAAGCATATTGGTTGTGGCAAGCGATCGATCTTTGGGCACCACTTGCGGGAACTGGTGTGTTGTCGAGCTTGGTGGTGATGGACAACCTCCGAGTTGATGGTTGGTGTCTGAGGTTGTGCGAATTGATGCCCGACTATACTACAGGAACTAAAGTCACTCTGTCTAGACTCGGTACGCTCTGGCTCCAAACCCTGTCAGGTGCTGCTCCAGAGATCGCTGTTCGGTTACGTGCCATATTTACCAAAATGCAGGCGGAACAAGCGTCCCTGCGTGATGTTGCCGCCCAACTGAATCAGATCGTGCTCGAACAAGCCGCTCAATTACCCTTGGGGTGGCAAATTGCTGGTGGTACGGATGCCGGGGCTAGTCACCAACATAATGAAGATTCTTATTACCCAACACCCTTGGAATTAGCTGACGATCCTACAGGTGGGAAAATTGCGATTATTTGTGATGGGGTGGCTGGGCACGAAGGGGGTGAAGTTGCTAGTCAAATGGCTGTCCAACTCCTCAAAATCCAGACCCAGACTTTATGTGCAGATCTGACTAATAGTCGGGAAATAGTCTCTCCCGAACAAATATGTAGCACAATCGGGGCGATCGTCCGAGTGGCAAATAATACAATTGCTGCCCAAAATCACAGCCAAGAACGAGCAGATCGTCGCCGGATGGGAACTACGATGGTAATGGCGATCCAAGTCAACCAGACGATCGCTAGCCCGACTGGGGTTGGTAATTCCCATGAAATCTACATTGCTCATGTCGGCGATAGTCGTGCTTATTGGATTACACATCAGCGATGCCAACTACTGACCATCGACGATGATATCGCGACTCGCGAAGTCAAGCAAGGTCGAGATGTGCCCTGGCATAGTGCCAGTCGTCCCGATGCTACTGCCCTCACCCAAGCCTTGGGGATGAAGCCTGGAGAGCTACTCAAACCTACTGTGCAGAGATTTATGGCGATCGAGGATGGGATTTTATTACTGTGTTCCGACGGTTTGAGCGATCGCCATCTCGTCGAAAGTTCTTGGCAAGATTACGCAGAGCGAATTCTGGAGACGGATCTTCCCCTCACTGAAGCCGTCCAATCTTGGTTAGCTTTAGCTCATCGCCAAAATGGTGATGATAATATCTCCCTGGTACTGATGTCGTGTCAGGTATCCCCAAAAACTGCCAAGATCGGCAGTAGTCAACTGGTAACGCTCGATCGACATAAACCAGATGTCGATGATGTCCGATCGACTTCAAAATTCCGACTCAGCCGAGCGATTAATTTGTTCTTATTCCTCACCACTGGGATCGGTTTAGTCGCTGCTGTGACGATAATCATCGTCTTTTTCCATCCAGATTGGGTAGAAAAATATCGGCAACAACTATTCCTCCCCAATCGCACTCCACAAGCAGCAGCTCGATCGGTAAACACCATGTAATTGGCAAATGATTCCTCACTACAAGTTCGATCGGGTTTTGCGACGATCCCCAGCAAAGGTGAGTTTACGCCAGTTGTCCGCGATTCGACTCAGCTAAAGACTCGATTTCGTTAATCGATCGAGGAATTGAGCAATAATGATGAAATAGCGTCATCATTATTGCTATCCAAGTCCAGAGTGTAATTACTATCCATTATCCGGTTGACAGATCGATCTTTCCTCGACTGATATCATCCAGCACCAACCACTCTATGTTTAATTTATTTCAAAAAAAGCACAGCACCAAACCCCGAAAATTCGCCATCGGAGATGTTCACGGTCATTTCGATGGCTTATGCCAACTGATTGATTTTTGTAAAGTTTCGCCTGAAGATCGAGTGTATTTTCTGGGAGATGTAATCGATCGAGGCCCCAAGAGTGCTGAGGTAGTCAAATGGATTCGGGGACACAATTATCCCTGTTTGATGGGCAACCATGAAGTGATGTTATTGACATCATTCAATCATGGAGTTGTCGATGAGATGTCGCTGCGTCATTGGTTGCCATCTGGCGGTGATGCTACGCTAGAGAGTTATGGCGATGCCGGAATTCCGCAAGACGATCTAGATTGGTTTGCGAGTTTGCCATCTTACATAGATTTGGGTGATGTATTTTTGGTTCATGCCGGAGTCGATCCATTTAAATCGCTAGACAAGCAAAACAACGAGCAATTTTGCTGGATTAGAGAAAAGTTCCTGAGTAATCATTTCCCTTATTTTCCCGATAAAGTGATTATTACCGGACATACAATTACATTTACACTCCCAGGCGTTCGCCCAGGTGAAGTCGCTCAAGGGCCAGGTTGGCTGAATATTGAAACGGGAGCCTACCACCGTAAGAGTGGCTGGATGACTGCGCTAGATATTACCAATGCGATCGTGTATCAAGTCAATGTATTTTCCGGCAAAAAACGCAAACAACCACTCGATCGAGTTGTGAAAGTAGTCGAGCCAAGTCGGGTGAAATTTTGATCGGGAACTAGCAGAAATACATCTCTCGATGGGCATATCAAGTATGTACTTGCGATCGTTTTTGTTACAAGCGATCGGATTAGACATCGATCGAAGCAGCATGGCATCATCTAAGCATGATATATGATGCAAATTTTGTGCTGGATCTCAATCGAGATATCAACTCTCTCTCCAATTTCAAGCGTAACACTGCTAGCTTCATCGTTCGCGTAGCGTACCGTAGGTAATCGACTTAAAGGCACAAAGTCACCATTAGTCCTCACTATTAATGGAGTATCTGAGCTAGTCGTCCAAAGTGCCGAAGGCAATCGGGAGTTGCTCAACCGGATTGAGTATCTAGAAACCACTGCTGGCATTAGACAGGGGTTAAATGAACTAGAAAAGGGTCACTCGGTGGCAGCTATAACAAAGTCTATCCCAAAACTAGGTTGCCCTGGCAACAAAAATAGTACCTGTACATTTTGTCTTCCATTGACAACTCGACCTTGAATCACTCAGTAATTCGCTCCATTTCTCCGCTAAAAACTACCGCAATATCATAACCAATTCGGATGGTAAATAGTTGTGCTAAAGGATTTTTACCCTTTAACTTTAACGCCGTCTCTACACCACTGGGATCGATACCATATTCACCTGTCTCGGCATCAATTACAATCATCTGACCAATGTTTTCTCCATGTTCGACTTTTTGCCGGATACCATGTTCGTAAAATTGCTTTGCTCTAGCAGCGACTTCTTCCATTGTCCAAAAAATAGCTGGCATTACCGATCCTCATAATTATCGTTGCAATTATTGTAGCTAATATTCGCGATCGCTGACAGATTGGGTTGGGCGGGTATCGATCGCTTATGAAAAATATCCCCGACTTCTTGAAGAAGTCGGGGTGGTATTACTTTAAACTAAATTAACCGATACTCGAAGGTTCTTTCTCTTTAGCTAAGAACTTCTCAAGTTCAGTCAATGCTTCTGCATCGACTTTGGTTTGCATTGGGCAGAATTTAGGGCCGCACATCGAACAGAACTCGGCAGTTTTGTAGATATCTGCGGGGAGAGTTTCGTCGTGATATTCCTTCGCGCGTTCGGGATCGAGGGAGAGTTCAAACTGACGATTCCAATCGAAGTTATAACGCGCTTTGGATAGCTCATCATCACGATCGCGTGCCCCTGGACGGTGACGGGCGATATCAGCAGCGTGAGCGGCAATTTTGTAGGCGATTAGACCATTGCGGACATCCTCAGCATTGGGTAAGCCCAGGTGCTCTTTGGGTGTCACGTAGCAGAGCATGGCTGTACCATACCAACCAGCCATTGCCGCGCCGATCGCGGAGGTGATATGGTCGTAACCAGGAGCGATATCGGTGACTAGTGGCCCTAAAACATAGAAGGGAGCCTCTGAGCACTCTTCCATCTGCTTTTTGACGTTGAACTCGATTTGATCCATTGGGACGTGTCCAGGCCCTTCTACCATCACTTGGATGTCATGTTCCCAAGCGCGACGGGTGAGATTGCCTAGAGTTTTGAGTTCGGCTAGTTGAGCTTCATCAGACGCATCGTGGGTACAACCAGGACGCAGGGAATCACCCAAGCTAAAGGACACATCGCATTTTTTGAAGATTTCGATGATGTCATCATAGTGGGTATAGAGGGGGTTCTGCTTGTGGTGATGCAGCATCCACCGCGCTAATATTCCACCGCCGCGAGAGACGATCCCTGTCAACCGATTGCGAACTAGAGGTAAGTGTTCGATCAAAATACCCGCGTGGATAGTTTGATAGTCAACACCTTGCTGGGCATGTTTTTCGATGATGTGCAGAAAATCATTGGGGGTGAGATTTTCGACACTACCGTGGACGCTTTCTAAAGCTTGATAAATCGGTACTGTACCGATGGGTACGGGAGAATTTTTGATGATTTCGATCCGAATCTCATCTAAATTACCGCCACCAGTGGTGAGATCCATCACGGTATCCGCACCATATTTCACCGCCAGGGCGAGTTTATCTACCTCTTCCTGCAGATTAGAAAAACTTGGAGAGGCTCCAATGTTTGCATTCACTTTACAGCGAGATGCAATCCCGATCGCCATCGGCTCCAAATTTGGGTGATTGGTATTTGCGGGGATAATCATCCGTCCACGCGCAACTTCCGAGCGGATTAGTTCCGCAGGGAGGTTTTCGCGCTTGGCAACATAATCCATTTCTTCGGTGATTACATCTTTCCGCGCATAGTGCATCTGGGAGACATTGGCTTGTCCACTACGTTTCGCAATCCATTCAGCACGCATAGTCAATTTCCTATCATAAACAGCTTCCCTCCGCTGGCATTACCCAGTCTCAGGTGCAAGGGTATGTTCTCAGCCCGACTGGTTTCGGACACCCCTAGCTATAGTTGTAGATTTTAACATTTACGGTCGAGTTTGGGTTGAATGTTGCTCACATCTTGCAGCAATCGGCAGATCTGATTACTGCTGTAACCCTTAAACAGTTGACAGCATCGAGCTAAATCGTACCTTAATCGATCGTTAGCTGAGGATCTAAATAGCCTTTTTGTTGTAGTCGCCACTGTTTTGGCATATTGGATTTAGTAATGCTGACGATCGCGGGTTTAAATAGACTAAAGCTGGTGGTGTCATTCTTACCATCAAATAGTAGTGCCAGTCCCTCAAGATATTTATCATTATTAGGAAAATCGATTTTGGGAACTAAATAGTGAAGCCTATCCATAAACGGAATGACCCAATAAAGTCCGGTATTATCTTCTACTAGTTCTACCATCTGACCATTTATTCCGATCGAACCTGCTGTTGAGACCATATAAGCGCGCAGAAAATCAGGTTTCCCAGAGTTATAGATTCTAGCGAAAGGATCTGGGATATTGTTAGTAACAGCGACTACGGGTGCAGGTGGAGCTAAATTAATAATTTCAGCGTCGATAGTTTCTATTTGTTTAGATGTTGAAACTGGCTGGAGATTAGCTACTTCTTGGGCGACTAGGGATTTAATCTGTTTGAGCAGATCTCGATTGCTTTTATTTTGCAGATGATAATTTTGAGACTCTGCTTTGAGCTTTTCTAGATCGATTTTGAGCGATGTAATTTCCTTGGCAGCGATCGCTTGTGCAGAATTAGAGCCGATAGTAGTAACAATCGAGGCGATCTGACTTTTCAAGGCAGTTATTTCTCGCTCTTGGCTTGAAGCTCGATCGCTAGATTGAGCTAGCTCAGACTTGAGTGATAATATTTCTTCTTGCTGTTTTGTGGCTAATTGGTCGATAATTTTAGCACTAATCGATTGTAACTGTTCTTGCTTATCATTTAAAGTTTTCATAACTTCGGTTGTGACTGACTTTCGTTCGATTTGCAAGATCCGATCGTTTAATTTTACTATTTTCTCTACTAGACTTTCAATTACATTAGTTGTAGCAGCAGATTGCTGAACTTGAGTAGTGGTTAGTCTACCGCGCTCTACTAGTTTCCACGTCAGCGGTGCGACTATTGGTAAGATTTGGACTAATGCAGGTGCGACTAAAAGACAAGTACTATTAGTAAATGTGGAAATAATATCTCAATCGAAACTAGCTGCTAAGGATGGCATTCGATCGAGCGATAAACCTTTTAGAGGGTTGGGGACTAACTATCCTTTATCTAATCCTACTTGAGTAGGGATAATCCAATAGTTTCCCCGTACAAAGCGATGAAAGAGAATCTCATTAGTTTGGCGGTGATAGCTATCTTCGCTGAGGGTAACATCGATCTCGTAGGCGGTAAATAGATGTGGGAGATCGTTGTATAATTCGATGAATCGAGCTTGGGGTAGATTCAGAATCGGGGGAATGGCTGCGATCGCATTATCAAAAATTTGGGTGATAGGCTGGAGATTGACAGGAAGCTCTCCTCGCATCAGAGAAGAGACGAGATTATTTAGATAAATTTCTAATTGTTGAATCTATCTGGCGACGGTACGAACTTCTGTCATAGTCAAATTAACGATCGATATAACTCCATATAATCTATTATTTAATCGCTCACGATGTTACTTACTTCTACCTTCTAAGTTTTGCACCCGATCGTAATATTGGATTGCCCACTTGAGTAATGAGTCATAAATCTGTGGATTTAGTAAACTTTCAATTTCTAGTATCCATCCGCATTTATCACAATCTTCTTTCGTGCGATCGATAATTGTGGTGCTACAAATTGAAGAATCAGAATATAAATATGCCATATGGATTTGGAATTAATTATTTGGATCTATTTGAAATTATTCTGCCCTCGATCGAGGCTACTAATCTAAAACAAAAGCAATAGCTAATCATAATTAACTATTGCTATAAATAAATCTTGTCTATCTGCCAGCCCATTCTTTAGCTAGTACTCGGAGTAGAGCCTTTAGCCCAATAATAAAGAGTGGCTCAATGCGGATATCATCAGACTTACCTTTGATATCGAGTAACATTTTTCGCATCTCTTTATGAGTTTCACTCCATAATTTGACACTATACTGTGGATCTAGTCCTGTTCTTCGCTGATAAGTTTCGTCCGGCTAATTGGATCGAGCATTGATGAATCAGTCGATTATCTTGCCAAATTGAAATATCAAAAGTACCACCACCAAGATCGATACACGCGCTCCCAATTAGATTGCGGTCTTCTTTATCTGCAAAATACTGTGCGATTGCTAAACTTTCAGTCAGAAAGGACATCTCACGATCCCTCCTAGCTATTGGGCAAGAGTTCGATCGATTAAGTAATTTGGTGACAATCGTGTTAGTGTCTAGCTAAGTCTCGATCGAATAGCGGAGAATTAAACATGAGAGGTCAAGTCTGGTATATTGCTGCAACGATCGGACTGATGTGTCTGATTCGGTTTAGCCTCGGTGTTTTTGGCTATGCCGAGCCGCAGTGGTTTATGGCAGAGAGCGGGATTTCCTTATCGTCTAATCCGCAACTGCCTTATGCTATTCGGGCTTGGGCAATTAGAGATATTGTAATTTCTGTGCTGGTCGTGTTTGCAAGTAAAACGAATGTGAATATGCTATTGGTGGGCTGTATAGCAATCGATTTTACAGACATTATTTCTGCCTATTTGAGTGGAAAAGCAGGGTTATTTGACACAGCAGATGGTTGGTTATTGAAACTTGCATCAACGGCAATTGCCGCACTAATTTTAGAAGTTGGGGCGTTATTAGTAATTGCTATTCGCAAAACATCTGAAAATGTTGAGATTGAAGCAACACAAACGGAACGATTATGATGTGCCGATTCTAAAGGAGAGGGTGTCTGAAAAGTTAGTTTTGTTACCTCAAAACCCCATCAGCTTCCCCGCTCTCCTCGATCTCTTTCACACCCCGCAATACCACCGAAATAGTCTTTAAACTGGAATAGTCATTGGCTTTTTTAACACTGTTGGAATGGCGGTTAAGATCCGATCGATAATTTCCTCAGTAGGGCAATCTTGAGCGATCGCAATATGCAGATCGGCTACTGCATATCTGTGGCGACGTTCTGCCAGAATTCGCTCTAATTTGGGCTGAAGATCTTCAGGGGTGGCTAGGATCGGTCGGGTGGTGTCGCCCTGAAGACGTTCGACGAGCAGATCTACAGATGGATCTAGCCAAATGACTAAGCCTTGATGTAGGTGGTTCCAGTTCTCACGCTCGATCGCGATCCCGCCACCTGTAGCCACGATCAGCCGTGTATGAGCAGAGACTTCGGCTAGTACTTGGGTTTCTATTTGCCGAAATTCTGCTTCACCAACGGTTTGAAAAATTTCGGAGATACTTTGACCGACTAATTTTTCGATAGTGGGGTCGGTATCTAAGAAACTATAGCCTAAACGCTCGGCAAGTAATGGGCCAATGGTACTTTTGCCACAACCCATCATCCCGATTAAGTAAATATTCAGTCCTTGCAGATCGAGCATATTAATTAGTATGTCGCGGCTTCACCCACGCGCGGTTATTTCTGAGTCAGATCTACTAGTTCGAGTTCGCTCAGACGAAATGTGACCATCTTATCCCAGTTACCACCTTCAAAGATCACCGCCGCTTTGCCGTCGGTGACTCGTTGGACGAATCCTTTGAAGCCGTAGTAGATATCGTTAATATTTTTGACGCGAATGGTCGAACCTGGCAAAATCATAGGGCGATCGCAGTTAAACTGGTGAATAATTAATCTCTAGTTTAGCTTAAACAGATCTTCACCGATCGCCACCACGATCGCGAATCCGACCTTTTATTCTATTTGAGCGGGAGTCAGCAAGCAGATGAGATTGTCATCTTTAGTTTGGATTGCTTTGCGTTCTTCCCGCAATTCTTTCATCAATCTTGTCACTGTCACGCGAGTGGTGCCGATGGCACTAGCAATTTGGGCATGTGTGAGTGGAAAAGGTAAGAAGTATCCTTCTGTACAAGGTTCGCCAAATTCTTCAATCAACAGGGTTAAGTAGCCGAGTAATCGTTCGATCGTGTGGCGTTGTCCGAGGGTATTTAACCATAATAGTTTCCGCTGATGTTGATAACGGAAGGAGTCCAAAATTTCGCGCCGAAAACTGGGGAAATTTTCGAGATCGTGCCAATACATCCAGAAAATTGCAGTGTTATCTGTATGTGCAAAGGCTTGCAGCGTAAATGGAGATCGCTCGACGATTTCAAATGGTTGTCCCGCGCCTACAAAACCCAGAAAAGTTTCATCGCCGCTGTTAAGTTGAAATTCGAGCGGGGTACTATCTTGGTGTGGATACGATGGTGGAGCTGCTTGAGCCGTTCCATTGAGGCGGATCGTACCACGTTGGACTAGATATAATAATCCCGATCGAGTCGGAATCTGAGCATCTTTAGCAAATGTTCGATAGCGATAATGTTCTTGCGCCCATTCTAGCAGTCGATGCCAAGTTGAGAACGAACGTGTATTATTCTTTGGCGGGGTAGGTGATTGCATAACAAACCAGCATAACGATACATGATTTTTAATGATTCTACATATATTTTTATGTATTGAATCAATTTTATTTTAGTCTAGAATATACGTAATTTTTAGAATATAGGTTTGGGTGTGAAGATTTTTCCTGTTTCCAGCCCGATCTTACTACCCTTGGTACCGACAATTGCTGGAACAATTGCTAACTATTTGCAGTCGATCGCTCAGAAAATTTTTGAACCTTTATCCCATAATTGTGACAATGTTGTGCCTAAGTTATCACCATTGGGTGGGCACTGGCAATTTGAGCAATCGCTGAAGCTGGTCACATCATCACCATACCAGTATGTCAGCACGATCGCGCACCGATTGGCAGCAAAATCATCATTCACACCAGTGGAAATCTGTCACCACCTCCAACCGCCAATCGGTGATGCGATCGATCCTCGTTCTTGCCTAGAGCTAGGTTGTTGGTTTAATGATGCTGGCTATATTTACTTTGAACTGACACCGAGATCGATCGCGTTGTGGCTCAATTATATTCATGACTTGCCACTGATTATCGCTCCCTCTCCAGGACAATTTTTAGCACCGACGATCGCTATCTACGCTCATGCCCGCTGTTGCTCGGTACTCCAATTGGCTCAGAGCGAGAAATTAGTGACAATCACCGCTGACTGGCAACTCAGCACCGCCGATCTCAGTTGCCTGGAAAATCCATCCACAGCAGAGTTAAGGAGCATTTTTGACTGTCCAGTCCAACAGCGGCTGATTTATGCCTTGATGGCAGTTTTAGATGGAATCTACAGCGATAATTTGCGGGTTGTCTCACCCCAACTACCGAGCGGAATCGTTCGCCCAGATCCGATCGCCCAGATTCGATCGCCCAATTGGACTAAATTAACGCTCGATCTGGCTCAGAGCTGGCTGGAATTTTATCGTGACTGTCGCATTTTTGGAGATGTCCAACGTCAAAACCCACGGCTAGCAATTGCCAGATGTGGGTTAACCGCGATCTCTCGTCGCTATTTACAGGTGTTATTAGAAAATTATCTGGGCTTAAACTAATTGATAATTGATAATTGATAATTGATAATTGCGGATGCCATTCAGATCGGATACTGGTGCGTTACGGCTTACGCCTAACACACCCTACCTCTGGGGCGCGAGAGCTTCTGAGGGATGGTTGGGTTGCCAACTCTGTCTTACGGGTTCCCCAACTGGAGCTTCGCATTGCCAAGGGCAAGGCTAACGCCAACAGTGCCAACTATCAACTATCAACTATCAACTATCAACTAATTTACTTACTCATCTCCTGCCATTGCCGATCGACCTTGTTTGCCCAGACGTACAGTTAAAAAGTAAACTAAAGATAAGGTATAAAAAACCAAACCGAGAATTCCTAAGAAGCTGAGAAATTCTGGCTTGGAGTTGGCATGAAAAAATTGGTAATAAAGCCAGGATGGTTGAAACCAAGCCTGACAGGAATCTGTTTTGGCAGTACCAAAGGCACAGGATAGAAAGGGGACGAGCGCGATCGCACTCAGAGTAGAATAGACTGTAGTCGCCCATCGCCAAGACAAGAATCCCAGCTTGAGCGGAGTCGAAGGTAAATCGTTAATTTCTTCATTGAGATCTGCCCAAAACCATAATGACAGGGGAATCAATGCTTGTCCGACGAAGGATGTAATAAAACTAATCGGCACAGAACCAATCTGCAAATAGACAGTAATCGCCAGTAGACTAGCTACCCGCCAATAGATAATTAATAAGCTTTGGATTACTGCCATTTTTTGAGCGAATGCCCACAATAGGAGAATCACTGGAATTAGTACTGTAAATATTACTGCCAATCGAAAATCCATCCAGATTAACGGTTGAAACCATAATTGAGCTTGATTAGGCATTGGCTAGATCCAGAAATAGGTAGTTTGCTCCTGTTGATGGGTTTGGATGTATTGACCCAATCCAACAGATTTTATTTCCCAATCTTGACATATATTCTACCGATTCCATCATCTATAGCAATCCTAAATCAGATCCCTGGTATTAAACATTGGTGCTCATGCGGCAGCCGCCTAACACACCCTACATCAACCTAGCTTTTCATTTAGGATTCCTATATTTGCTATCCAATCGATCGTGTCGATCGATTGGATAGCAGCCAATACGGTTCGGTTAATCGATTCTCTAGTGAGGATCGCCCCCTGTCTTGTCGCGATTATATGTGCGTACTGGTCGGGTCACCCGAAGCGACGTTTTCGGGCGCGACGTTTTGGGGGGAAGCTTCCCCCCAAAAGCTCGCTTGGGAAGCTTCCCCCGAAAAGCTCGCGCCCCAGTGGGGAACCCCGCCCATATCGCGCCGCTAAATCCCCCAATTCTGGGGGACTTCCGCCAGACTTGCTCCCCCAGGATTGGGGGCTGGGGGGCACCGAACCGTATTGCTATAGCCGCCGCTAGGGTGATGAGGACAGATCGCCATTCCTGCGACCAAAAGCTGCGAGAAGCCTTTGGCTCTGTCGTCACTGGAGTTGTGAGTATCAAAAGATAGAGATGAGATTAGCAATCTAGCTACATATTCACTCAAAAGATAGAGATTATCTTTAGCAATTTGTGCAACCATCTAATTAATAAAAGAATATTTTAAAAATAACATTTCATTACCAAAAAATATGAATAGCACCTTGTCCAAAGCTAACTTATCACTACAAAATCATGAGACCTAGCCAAGCCGACCCAGATCTGCGGCGACAAGCCATCACTGCTGTTGCCATTGTCGGTAGTATTGTTGTCAATACTATTTCTAATATCTTTCCACCCAATGGTGTCAATGTGGGCACTCTCTCCAATACCCGCTTGGCTCCCGTCCAGGTTACTCCTGCCAATTATGCCTTTGGGATTTGGGGACTAATTTATATCGGGTTGATTGGCTTTGGGATTTATCAATTCCAATCCACTCAACGACGGAATCCCCGCTTACAACGCACTGGTTATCTACTGACTATCGCCTGTGTGTGTCAATGTGTCTGGATTTATCTTTTCCTTGCTCGTCAGTTTCCATTATCGATCGTCGCGATGTTCGGGATTCTGCTGTCGTTGATTGGGATGTATCAACGGCTGGGCATCGGCGAACAGCGTGTCTCCCAACTAGAGCGATGGTTGGTCGATATCCCCATCAGTATTTACCTGAGTTGGATTAGTGTTGCCACTATTGTAAATGTTGCCAGCACACTTTATATCGCCAACTGGGACGGCTGGGGAATTACGCCGACTGTCTGGACGGTAATCATGATGATAGTTGCTGCGGCGATCGCTACTGTGGTGATTATTCAACGTCATAACACTGCTTATCTACTAGTAACCGTCTGGACATTAATTGCGATCGCGATTCGCCAATTCAATACCCCGCTTATCGCTGTGACGGGCGCGATCCTGGCGATCTCCTTGATTTTGTTTAGTATATCGATCGGATACAGACCCTTTATCAAAGCACGTTAAATTAATTGATAATTGATAATTGATAATTGGGGTTTTAGGACGGGTACCCCGTCCAGTACCCTAAAAATAATCCACCTAAGGGTGTCGTGTCGGGTTCCCCGACGCGTGGGGATTTAAACCCCTACTCTTTGTTAAAGCCTATGCTAGTTTGGGCCAGGTAAATGAAAAGGCACTACCCTTACCTAGTTTCGACTCTACCCAGACTGAGCCGCCCTGAGCTTCCACGATTTTTTGGACGATCGCCAAACCAATTCCCGTTCCTTTAGTATTGTCGCCGCTGACTAGTCTTTTAAACATACCGAAGATCTTGTGGTGGTGTTCTGGATCGATACCTGGGCCATCATCAACGATCGTAAATTGCCAGACAGATCCTAGATCCGTTACCAAAACTTCCACCCGACCATTGGGGCGATCGTGATACTTGATGGCATTGCCGATTAAGTTGGTAAAAACTTGTTTTAGTAACAAAGCTTGAGTCTCGATCGTCGGTAGATCCGCAGCAAATAGCACCTGGAAATTGGGGGGAGGTGCGAGGATATCGACCACTTCTGCCAGTAATTGACCGATATTCGTCGGGAGCGAGTCGATCGTCTCTCGCCCAATCCGTGCATACCGAAGCAATCCGTCGATCAGCGCGGTCATCTGCACCACCCGATCCTTGATTAGATCCAACTGCTGCTGATTTTTAGCTGGAAGTTTGCCACCCAAATCTTCACCTAACCACTGTGCAAGATTGGAAATCCCGCGTAGGGGGGCTTGTAAGTCATGGGAGACAATGTGTGAAAAGTCATTTAGTTCTTGATTGCGATCTGCTAATAAATGGCTGGTGGCCGATAGCTGCAAATTGGCTTGTTCGATTTCGAGCACTCGCTCTCGCAATTGATGCTCGATCGCTTGTTGAGTTGCCAGAGTGGCTTTGAGGTCTGCGACTAGCTCTGCTTGTTGAATGGCGATCGACATTTGCAGCGACAGTCGATCGAGTAAGTCTAGCTCGTCGGTGTTCCAGTGATGCACCGTTTGGCAATGATGAGCGATGAGTAAACCCCATAATCTCGACTCACTCAATGGTGAAGTTGAAGTATCTCGCACCAAAATCGGCACCGTTAAGACTGCTTTAGCCTGGAATTGTCGGTATCTGTGTAAATCATAGTCTGTCAAATCAGCCGACTCAATATCGGAGATCGCTGTCTTGTGCCCCTGCAAGTAGTGTTCGATCCGGTCGGCTGGATCGACTGGATCGTTACTCTCCAGCCGATCGCACTCTGCCACCGACCACCCAGACAGCACCGACTCAGCCACAATTGTCCCATTCAGACCGGAACCCAAGTGGCAGACTAAAGTCCGATCGCAGCCTAAAAGTTCGCGTGTTCCTTCTACCGCAGCTTGGAGGATGGATGACAGTTCCAGCGACTGACTAATCTTCAGCGCGATCCTGGCGACCACTTCTTGCTGTTGAAGCTGTGCATCGATTCGAGCTTTGAGCTGGCGATCGTTGAGGGTATTGACTACGATATTTACTAGCTGCTCAGGTGTGAGTCGCCCTTTGACAACATAGTCTCTCACGCCATGCTTCATCGCCTCTACAGCAATCATCTCGCTACCCTTACCCGTCACCATAATCACTGCGGGCATTGTCTCTAGTCGATCGATCGCTTGGCGGAGAAATTGCAGCCCATCTAACTTGGGAAGTATATAGTCTAGCAAAATTAGATCGGGGCAATCTTTAATGCACATCTCCAAGGCTTCCTCCGCCGACTCGCATTCTCGGATCTGACAATCCAAGTTTTGGGCAGATACCAAGCATTCACGATAAATTTCCCGATTGTCTTGTGAATCTTCGACGATTAAAATCTTGCATTCCGTTCGTTCGGTGCACGTAGACATCGGTAACTCCAAGTGTGGGGATGAGAGAGCTGATTTAGTCACTGGTATTCATTTGGTTGGCGTGAGCCTACCGTCGCACCATGTGAGCATTGCCCAATCTCTATGAAATTTATTATTTATTTCCGTCAATATACCATATCCGATCGTCGAGCATTGGCAAGATTTTTAGCCGATAAAATCTCTTGCAACGTGGCTCTGGGGACAGTTAGAGTCCAATTTCAGTCAGCAATTTTTGCACTATTCTAAATAATTTCTTTACAATCTCTCTAGCTTTCAAGGTTTGCCTTTGAATAGAGATATTAACTAAAAATTTCTTTGTTAACCAGTAAATAATTTGGTCATCGGGGATATCGCTCGATCGATAGAGGTAAAACTACCGATCGACACCTATTGTAAGTAGTTAAGAATGTAGTTAAAGTTTAGTACCATTATTTTGGGTGTTAAATCAGTAGGTTAGATTACAGAAAATTCTGCTCTATAATATTAATTCACAAGCCATTCTAGTCTAAGTATTTAGCATGGTTAGCAAAAAATAAATCTGCCAAATTACCAACTGTCAATTCACACTTCGATGCCTTTTTAGACATTATCCTTTACCTAAATTTAAGCGAGTAGTTATGAAAAAGATCGGTTCGTTGTTAGCTTCACTAATTGGATTTGCCCTTTTACTTAGTTCCTGTTCGCCAGGTGGTAAAGGTGGCACGGGTACAAGTGGTACAGGTACCAGTGGCACAGGTACGAGTGGCACAGGCACAGGTACTGGTACGGATGGCACAGGCACAGGAATGAGTCCAGGTATGAGTCCAGGTATGAGTCCAAGTATGAGTCCAAGCATGAGTCCAAGCATGAGTCCCGCAACTACTCCGAGAACTAGCCCTGCAACTAGTCCAAGATAGTCCCACTAGTCTTTAAATCAACTCGTGTCAATTGCTACTATGCTTGCGCTGGAGAGCACCACGTCTGACAGTAAAAAATCGATTAGTCTTTATTAAAGCAAAAAAAGCCCTATAGAGGACTAAACAAAAATCGATCGCCAAGTAAATTTCTTCAATGAGATTTATCTCGTTCGATCTAACTAAATCTATTAGCCAAGAGCATCAGATTATGAGCGCGATTCGCACGGGTTAATTAAAAGACCTAAATAAGGGAGGTGTCATCAGACATCTCCCTTTTTTACCTGCATCTGCGGGATTGTTACTTAATTAAATTATCTATATAAATAATTTAATCTAGCTTAATCCTGAGAAGCCCGCGATTATTTTGGTATCTACCAAAAGATAGAACTTAAATAGTAAGATCTTTCATAGATTGGGGGAGAGCGTAAAGGTAACTTTTTCGAGGATATTGGTAAGCAGCCTATCCATTAAAGTCAGCCGATGATGCGAAATAATTAGAGAGCCTAAAAAAGCACCTCAAAGGACTAATATGAGCAATCAAGATCGGGTAGATGAGCAAAGTAAAGATCGGAGCCTAGAGAACTATCGCGTAGCACCAGGTGCAAAATTAACCACGGATGAGGGTGTGCCACTGAGCAGCACAGATGATTCGCTCAAAGCGGGTGGGCGTGGGCCGACACTACTTGAAGATTTCCATTTCCAACAAAAGTTATCAGCATTCGATCGCGAACGCATTCCCGAACGGGTAGTTCACGCGCGGGGCGCGGGCGCACACGGTTACTTCCAGCCCTACGAATCGATGGCAGAATTGACCAAGGCGAAGTTTTTGGGAGATCCATCTACCAAAACGCCTGTGTTCGTGCGGTTTTCGACTGTCGGTGGTTCGCGCGGTTCTGCTGATGCTGTGCGGGATGTACGCGGCTTTTCAGTGAAGTTTTACACTGAAGATGGTAACTATGATATCGTCGGTAACAATATTCCCGTATTCTTTATTCAGGATGCGATCAAGTTTCCAGACCTAGTTCATTCGATCAAACCAGAGCCAGATAACGAGATGCCCCAGGCTTCTACCGCACATCCGAGTTTCTGGGACTTTATTTCGCTAATACCGGAATCAATGCACATGATTATGTGGTTGCTATCCGATCGGACATTGCCCCGAAATTTTAGCACGATGCAGGGTTTTGGCATTCACACTTTCCGCTGGGTAAATGCTGAAGGTAAGTCGCACTTTGTGAAGTATCACTGGAAACCACTGGCTGGGGTACACTCCAATGTATTTGATGAAGCCCAAAAGATCGCTGGCAAAGATCCTGACTTTCAGCGTCGGACATTGTGGGAATCGATCGACAAAGGCATTTTCCCAGAGTACGAGCTAGGGGTACAAATCATCGCCGAAGAAGACGAACTGAACTTCGACTTCGATATTTTGGACTCTACCAAGCTCATTCCCGAAGAACTAGTACCAGTCCGCCCGATCGGTAAAATGGTGCTTAACCGCAACCCTGACAACTTCTTTGCCGAAACAGAGCAAGTTGCCTATCAACCATCAAATGTGGTACCAGGGATTGACTTTAGCGACGATCCACTATTGCAAGGTCGTCTGATGTCCTACCACGATACCCAACTGCATCGGTTAGGTAGCCCAAACTTCGTTCATCTACCCATCAACCGTCCCGTCTGTCCGTTTAGCAACAACAATCAAGACGGACGGATGCAGATGGACATCAAAACCAGCCGCGTCAACTACTCGCCTAATTCGCTGGGCGACAATCTCCCCGCGCCAGTAGCCCCAGAGGATGGCGGTTTTGTCACCTACCCAGAGCGGGTAGAAGGGCACAAAATTCGCGAACGTAGTCCGAGTTTTGGCGAACACTTCAGCCAAGCAACACTATTCTGGAACAGCCTCTCAACTGGCGAAAAAGATCGCCTTGTCGAAGCCGCCCATTTTGAGTTGGGTAAAGTGCCCCAAGTAGAAATAAAGCAGCGGATGCTCGATCGCTTTAACAAAGTTGATGGGGAATTGGCAAAACGCGTCGCTCTAGGTTTGGGGATGCCAGTACCAACCGAGCCAGCCACCCCAAATCACGGTCAAAAGTCAGCAGCTCTGAGCCAAGAAAACACCGATAAAACTGCCAAAGGTCGCAAGGTGGCAATCTTAGCAGCAGATGGCGTAGACGGTGCTCAGATCGCGATGCTCAAGCATACTCTGAGTGCGATGCACGTCGGATCGGAGATCGTCTCGAAGTTTGGCAACACGATTAAGAGTGCAGATGGTGGCGAAATTGCCGTCGATAAGACCTTCTTAACTACCGCTTCGGTACTATATGATGCGGTCTATGTCCCTGGTGGTGCTGCCAGCATTGAGGCTCTAAAAGCGCATGGAGAAGCCCTAGCCTTTATCCATGAAGCCTACAAGCACTTCAAACCGCTCGCTGCCTCTGGTGAAGGGATGGATCTGTTGATCCAGTCCGATCTCAAAGGTATTGACTTGAGCCAGAAAAATGGCAAAGTCAGCGACGAACTGGGTGTTGTTACCAGTCGGGATGCGTCAGACATGGCGGCATTTTCCACCGCCTTTATCAATGCAATCAAAGAGCACCGTTTCTGGCTCCGACCCGTTCCAGGCACTGCTTCGGTTGAGGCAAAAGCAATGCAACTAAATCCACCACAAAGCGCAGTGTCCGCATAATCTAGCAGTCACTGGTGCGACAAAAAACCCGACTTCTTAAAGGAGTCGGGTTTTTTGTCGCAGCACTAGCATGTCAAAATCTCTACCTTTTGTCCGATCGCATATCTAACTTATGAAGGATGCAAGACTGCTGGATTTTGCATAATATTGTTGATAGCGATCGAACGCAAACTTAGTTAACAAAGAGCATGAGTCTAAATCCCCGTCTTAAAAATCCAATTATCAATTGTCAATTATCAATTATCAATTAATTTAAGGAGCGAGGAAGTCATGACAGATGAAACTTTGAGTAAAGACTCAACACTTGAACCACCCGAAAATGCTGAGAAAACTTTAAAAAAACCCGTCCCAGAAGTCGATCCGACCGAGATTGAAGATCCCAGAGCGATATTTGCCGATAAGGATCGTTCATTCCTTGAATATGTGATGGTTGAGGGTGGTTTTGCCGATCCCTACGATGCCAGAGACTTCACTGAAGTTGTGTTTCGGATTATGCGGGACTTGATGACAACCGAAGCTGCTGACAGAGTTGCCTCCGAGCTACATGAGGAAATGATGCCAACCGATGAAAAAGCCCTGCAAATGGAAGTCACGGATCTATGGAAGGATACCAATCCCCTCGTCGGCTTTCTGAGTCGGGTGCGTCCACCTTGGCAAGGACCAGGTATTTTTAAGATTAATTCCGATCGCTTTTTCTTCCGCGCTGCAAATGAAAGTGGACTAGAAAGAAGGCCCGAAGATAAGGATAAAGAGCGCAAGCAAGCAGTCAAAGCTGTATTCACGGCTACAAAAAGGGAACTCTCCCCAGAGCGAATCGCGGAAATTGCCACTTGGTTGCCTGAAGATGGAGTCCGCGAACTCTGGGATCTAGCATAGGTGAACAGTTGATAGTTGATAGTTGAGAGTGAACAGACAAGCAGCAAGTTTTAGAATTTGCTGCTTGTTTTAGATCGGGTAATTAAAAAATTTTAGCTTCGATCGAGTGGGAGAAACTCAGGGGGAGGATGTGCGATTCTCCAGAGGAGAGGCTCTCGGGAACGAATTCTACTGCTAATTCTTAACTACTGAATTGCCATGCTCATCTAGATCTATTTCTTCGCGCCGGATGGTGTCTTGGACGGTCGCAGTTTCCTTGTCTACAACTTTGCTAACTCGAACTTCCTCGCGCACAAATGCCTCTTTGTGAAATTCAGGCACTTCTTCATATACATCTACACGGGAAACTTCGCCTGATTGAAATGTTGCGACACCAGGTGCAACTGCGGCTCCAGAATTTCCAGGAATACGCTCGATCGTCACCCGCTCTTTTTCGATCGGGACAGAGGCTGTGGCGGTTTCTGTCTCAACCCGTTTGCTGATTACTGCTTCGCCAGTCTTTTGACGGGTTTTGCTAGTAATTAACCGCTCTTCATAGAGCTTGAAGTTGGGATGATTTTCCTCATTCATCGCATACAAGTCGGGTTCTTGTTCGTGCTGGTAGGTCTGACGATCGTACTTCGTGACAACAGCCGTTTGAACTTCTCCATACTCATCTTCGAGCGCAAGCATAGGTTCCTCGTCTGTGGTAGTTCGCACCCGATCGGGGCTAGCAGCACGGGCGATCGGTGCTTGCTGCTTCAGATTTGGCTGGGAGGTACGATACACGCCGCGCACTTGCTCTTCATGGTCGTAATCAACCATCATGCCATCAGTAAACTCAGGTAGATCTTCCGCTTGGCTCTTGGTGAGGTTATCGGCATAGACACGGTAACTGGCATAATCAACGCGGGCGCGACCGATCGGTAGTAATACTTTCTTGGTCAAGAGCCAGCCACCAGTATTAATAATAAAGTAGCGAAACTGTCCTTTATCATCTACTAACAAATCATTAACAGAACCAATTTTTTCCTGACCTGAATATACATCCAATCCTTTCACATCGCGATCGTTGAGATGTTTGACATAATCTGGATCGAAGTCTTTGATTTTATGAAGAGCCATATTGCACTAATCCTAACGTGATAAATTTTCAAGTCTATTGATAAACATGACAAATTCTAGTATTTTTGGTTATCGCTCGATCTATAGATTTAGATGATCTAAATCAAACCATTAGGTATAGTGCAAGCCATTCACTCACTACCGTAGATCTCTAATTTGTCACAGATTGGGGAGTAAATTATTTTAGAACTTGTTTTAACGCAGTAATTAATAGATCGACACTATCTTGACGACTGTTATACCCCATCAAACCCACCCGCCAGACTTTCCCAGCAAGTTCGCCCAAACCGCCACCGATTTCGATATTGTGCTCGAGGAGCAGTTGCTTGGCGACAGCTTTGCCATCGACACCAGCGGGGATGCAGACAGTAGTGAGAGTTGGTAATCGATACTGTTTTTCGACGTGCATGTTCAGCCCGATCGATTCTAAACTAGACCAGAGATACTCGACATTTGCTTGATGTCGCGCCCAACTCTTATCGATACCTTCCTCCGCAACTAACCGCAGTGCTTCGCGCAAACCGTAGTAAAGATTAATCGGTGCGGTATGGTGATAGACACGCTCCGCCCCCCAATATTTTCCCAACAGCAGCATATCCAGATACCAATTAGGCACCTTTGTCTGTCTGGCTAACAATTTTTCCATCGCCCGTGGACTCATCGTAAATGGTGATGCCCCTGGAGCGCAGCCCAAGCCCTTCTGAGAGCAACTATAAGCCAGATCGACTCCCCAATCATCGAGGTGGATTGGCACCCCGCCCAGGCTAGTTACAGTGTCGAGCAGCAGCAAACAGTCATACTCCTGGCATAGTTCGCCCACACCTTCGATCGGTTGGCGACAGCCTGTAGATGTTTCGGCATGAACTAGCCCCAAAATTTTCGGGCGGTGGGTAGCCATCGCCGTGCGGAGTTCATCGAGGGAGAAATTTTGACCCCAGGGTTTAGAGATCGTGCGGACATCTGCACCATAACGCCCCGCCATATCCACCAATCTATTCCCAAAATATCCCGCCACCCCAATCAGCATCACGTCCCCAGGCTCGACACTATTAGCGATCGTTGCTTCCATCGCCGCCGTTCCGGTACCGCTGACGGCGATCGTATGTGGATTGTCAGTTTGCCATGCGTATCGTAGTAGAGACTGAATCTCGTCCATAATCTGCAAAAACGCCGGATCGAGGTGTCCCACTGGGGTCGTACTCATCGCTTGGAGGACGGTAGGATGGGCATTACACGGCCCAGGGCCGAGTAAAAGTCGGTTAGGGACGGTGAGGGGTTTTAGTTGCTGTAGTTGGTTAATTTTGATGGACATGGACGGTTTTTAAAAATAGACTTAGTTTCCATTATCCCTCGATCGATACCTACCAGATCTTCTGCAAGCTCAATCCAAAACCAGGCATTACATCTTCACAATTAACGAATATTGGGTCATCGAATACTTCAACTTCTCGCCCCAATCGATAAACCTCTACTTGTTTGTCTTGGGGATTGACGAGGATGCCCAATCGCACTCCCAGTCGGCGATATTCAATCATTTTAGCTTGGAGAGTGCTCAACCTGTCGGTAGTCGATCGCAGTTCAATCGCCAAATCGGGAGGAATCGGACAAAATTGTTCGAGCGAAATTCCTTCTAAGCGAGAATTGACAATCCAAGATACATCGGGAGACATTTTACCGCCACCAATTGCGGTGAAGTCATAGCCAGTAGAAGAGTCAAATACTTCCCCCAACTCGGTTTGTTCGTTCCAAAGCCAGACGCGCCCAAACAGAGTTCCGTTTTGCTTCCCACTAATCGGAAATGCTGGAGTCATGACAATTAATTCGCGATCTTTAGTTAGTTCCAGCCGCAGATCGGGATTGTTGATACATAATAGATCGAATTGTGCTGGCGTAACTTGAAGCGTGGTGTTGCTGATATTTAGTAGCAGCGGTTGGGTATCTACAGGAGCAGTAGCGATTGTCATAAAACCTCCAAATAGCTACAGTAATCGGTTTGTGACTATTATTCCATCATTATACCGAACCGATCCAAGTTATCTCAGCAAAAATCAGGGGTCTAAATCCCCCGTCTTGAGGCGGACTGTTGCGTGGCAGGCAACTGTCAACTGTCAACTGTCAACTGTCAACTGTTTAGGAGCTAGCTAAGTCTGGAAAAACCGATCGCACGGCTGGATGAACGATCGATCCACCCCGCACATTTACACCTTTGGCAAGATTTGGATCTAGTTCGAGAGCTTCTAAACCGCGATCGGCTAATTTAACCACATAGGGCGCGGTACTATTATTTAAGGCTTGGGTGGCTGTCCACGGTACCGCTCCAGGCATATTTGGCACACCGTAATGTACCACTCCAGATTCAATATAAACGGGGCTAGTGTGAGAGGTGGGGCGGACTGTCTCGATGCACCCCCCTTGATCGACTGCGACATCAATTATCACCGCACCTGGTTTCATCTGCCCGACGAGGGTACTAGAGACGAGCAAGGGCGCACGTTTGCCCAAGATCAGCACTGCACCGATGACTAGATCGGCACTGCGGACGGCAGTTTCGATATTTGAGGTATTGCTGTAGAGATAAGTCACGCGCGAACCAAAGAGCGTTTCCAGATAGCTCAATCGATCGACATTCACATCCAGGATCGTCACCTGTGCGCCCATACCTACCGCGATTCTTGTGGCTTCTGTCCCAACAACCCCCCCACCGAGGATGGTAACTTGTCCTGGTTGGACACCAGGGACACCACCGAGGAGGACACCACTACCCCCTTGTTGTTTCTCCAGAAATCTCGCCCCAAATTGCACTGATAATCTCCCAGCAATGATGCTCATCGGGGCGAGTAACGGTAGCTTGCCATCTGGTAATTCTACTGTCTCATAGGCGATCGCACTGACACCAGTATCGATCAGTTGTTCGGTGAGGGTGCGATTGGCGGCGAGGTGGAGATAGGTGAACAGGATCTGGTTTTTTTGCAGGTATTGATATTCTGCTGATAAGGGTTCTTTAACTTTGACAACCATTTCTCGATCCCAGGCGGCGGCGGTGGGGACGATATTGGCTCCAGCTTGGATATATTGAGTGTCAGTAAAGCTAGAACCTTCTCCTGCATTAGTTTCGATATATACTTGGTGTCCGCGATCGACTAATGTTCGCACGGTACTAGGCGTTAATCCAACTCGAAATTCTTGGTCTTTGGTTTCTTTAGGGATGCCAATATCCATGTTTTATAGCTTGTGGTTGTCGTCGCAATTACTATCATAATAGAGAGCATACGGGTTTGAGAAAGAGTTATAGGATACTAGATGATGGTAAGAGCGATCGGATCTGGGGAATGGGGTAAAGGAATACAACATCACTATCTGTCGTGAGAAACATCGATCTCTTCAGAAAAGCTTGAAATCTAGATGGTGCGTTACGCTTGCGCTAACTCACCCTACTAAACTAAAGCCTAAAGCCTAAAGCCTAAAGCCTAAAGCCTAAAGCCTAAAGCCTAAAG
>ENA-OFCX01000036-OFCX01000036.1-metagenomes-genome-assembly--contig:-NODE-36-length-68997-cov-23.408169_pt1 | contig 68997 bp, 58 predicted proteins | sample MGYA00153384_OFCX01 | MGnify analysis MGYA00153384
GGTAGAATTAGTCTCGATCCAATTTTAGTATCTATGCATTAGTGCAAGATGTGAGTATACTCCTTCTACTACCAATGCCTACTCTTCGATCGGATACATTAACAACCAAGTTACTAATGGTTGGTTGATTAGAAGCTTGCACAACATTGCTGGCAATGGTTTAATTGCCGTCTCACAGTTATCTGTTATCGGCAGTAGCATTAGGGTTGTCGTCGATCCATTTGGTTGGGACATTTATCCACTCACTAGAGCCTGTAGAGCTACCTTCAGATCCCTCAACTATCGATCCTCCAAGTTTTTAGTCAAGTCGATCGTTAAAATTGATTTGGCGCAGCCGATGCTGCACGAACGGAATTTTTCGCGTTTTTGGCTGCCGCTTTGGAAAATCATGCTAGTATAAGATACTTACATTTGGAAAGGTGGCAGAGTGGTCGAATGCGTCCGACTTGAAATCGGATGAGGTGCAAGCTTCCGTGAGTTCGAATCTCACCCTTTCCGTTCTAAATTAGGTGTATCGATCGATTTTTGTGTGACTTAACCCATAACTTTGCCGCAACGGTAAGCTTATGCTTCTAATATGAGATGGCAAAGTTATGCTTCCACACAAGTTGTTGCAGGTGCATAATGACTTATGACCTTGAATGAAAAGGTTGTTAAATTCCTCATTCGGGAGGTTAATAATTTTACCATCAGTATTTTTGAGATAAATATTCTCTGAACTATAATTAGTAATCTCCCAATGTTGACCATCCCAAGATAAAGCAGCACCTACCTCTATTGAAAGGTGATTAACGCCACCAGTAGAGCTTACAACCGATAGAGCTAGAGACTTGTCCTCGTATGCTGTAGCTAATTCCTGATTGGGGAAAATCCTTACTCGATCTGGTTCTGATAGCGGTTCTGTATTGAAATTAATGAAAATCTTCTCTGCGGCGATCGCCAAGTTAATACAATCTACTAGGGATGCACTTACCAGATCGGGATTACTCGCTTGAATATTTTTGAGTAATTCTGTAAAAGTTATCCCTGGCTGAGAGCGAACAAAAGAGATTATTTCCAGATCGGATTGTCGTTCAAATGAAGGGAACGGTTGTTTGAAGTAGTCTTCCAGCCAATTCCAATTTCGTACTCGAATCGGATTCAGTTGTGTAGATGAAACAAACAGATAATTCAGCTCGTAACTTTTGGCATACTCTTCACCTGGTGGACAACGCCAATTTCCTTCGACATCTCTGGTATACCGATTAGGCTTATCTTCAGATTCTCGAATCAGAGATTCCTCAAACTTGAATTCCTCCCAGCCAACCCAATTATTAGAGAGAGTGAAAAAATCTGGAGTGTGTTGACTGCGGACTTTTTTACCACTCTTGCTCAGGTAATTTAACTCAATCGTTGAAGGCTGGTCATAGTATTCAATTACATCAGGATTGTGTTCTAACCCATCAATGATATGTGCTAGTTCGCCTCGATGAGACTCAAACTGGATTGTCCGCCCCATTTTGTTGCTACTATAATTACCACGAAGATTACCTCGATTGCCTTGTACGGTACGCACTGGCTCTGATCCCCTAATTTGGGAAATCAATTTCCGAGCGCGATCTGGTAAATTCAGTCGATCGCACCATCGATCGAACTCTTGTGGAGTCATCATAGACTGGCACTGACAGATAGATTAGTTCAAGTTTACCAAATTTGTTTGACGTATAAAAGTACTATTTAGACAAATTCTACATTTCGTAATTAAATGATTATTTGTCGTGAACCATAGGGCAGTCGGGTCATTTAAACACAAGCTAGAGCCAGAAGGACTTTGCGCTATTTTCTAGGATTGTCCATTTCTTGCTTCCAATTTATTACGATAGGCCACTTTTACATTCCGATACTTGGATTTGCATCCATTCTGACCTCACGATACAATAGGTGCTTCAGGCTTTGATGTGGCCAGCTTTAAGTATCTAATCTGGCCAACTTTACCTTCGAGTCACATTCAATCTCGATCTATCCAATCTCAGGCGATCGATGTCTATCTTTGCAAGCTGTTAAGATCGTCGATCGCGATCGATTGGCATCAGCAATAACTCTCTGACTTTAGGTGCGATAATTTTCCAATCAAAATTGTTGACAGCATACGCACGACATGCGGCTCGATCGGGCAAGGGGATCTCGCCAATCAGCAGATCGATCAGCCGAGCGGCTAACGCATCTGCGGTCGAAGCCTCAGTAACTAATGTAGGTTGAAATGGCCGCAATACTTCTGGCATCCCGCCGACAGGAGTAGAGAGGACGGGGGTGCCACAAGCCAGAGATTCTAGCAAAATCAGACCGAAACCCTCCAGCGATTGGCTGGGAACGACAGTCAGATCGGCGGCTTGATAGGCAACAGGAAGTTGCTCGTCGGGGACATAACCCAGGAATTTCACATGGTCTTGCAAGCCCAACTCATGAGCTTGTTGCTCTAGAACAGGGCGTAAAGCTCCTATGCCAGCGATTGCCAGCCATACGTCGGGAACCTTAAATCTGACCGCAACCAAGGCTTGTAAGAGGATATCGATGCCCATCCGCTGAACTAATCGACGGGGCACGAACAGGATCGGGCGATCTTGGGGAAAGCCCAGTGCTGCACGCGCTTGCTGACGAGTCAAATTTGCTTGGAAGCGATCGATATCGACACCACCAGGCACGATGTGGATCTGGTGCCACGGAACTTGGTATTCCCGATGCAAAATCTCGCCAAAGGCACGGCTGAGGACGATGAAGCGATCGCACCGACGATAGACTTGTCCTTCAATCCAACGCTTGAAGGCAACGTTCCAAGGCTTTTCTCCTTCTTGCTGACTTTCTAATGCCCAAGGGCCATGAAAGGTGAAGGTGATGGGCACATCGGCGGGGAGATCTGGCAAGATCGGAAAGCTATATAACGAAAAATGAAGATTAATCGCATCTAGATGGGGCAGTGGCGATTTCTCAGCGGGAAGGTGCCAAGGATGCTGGCGGAAATTCTGGCGGACGTTCCACAACCTTTGAGGTAAGGGAGTTTTGGGATCTGCCAGGTTTGTTAACGCGATCGCTTGATGAGGACTATTTGCTGGCAAACCCACTCCGCAAAGGTCGATCTCATCGCCTAATGCGGCTAATTGCTGCATCAGTTCGTACCCATAGCGATCCATCCCACCTGGTTTAGTGGGAAACCAGCCTAAGCCAACCAATAGTAATTGTGAGGGTGATGTCATATCAGTTTGCCAAAAGCGATCGCACAGAGTCCACTCAACATTAAACCAATTCCCAACCAGTGAATGGTAGTTACCTGTTCGCCTAATAGGAAAGCTCCCGCGATCGTAGTTGCCAGTAAAGTCAAACCAATAACGACCGGATAAGCTACTGACAAATTCAGTTTACCTAAAAACATCACATAGAAAACAGTACTCAATCCATAGGCTAAAATCCCACCGCCTAAATAAGGGTTTAACGGGTTTTGTCCAGCACCGAGTTTCAGCAATGCCTGCGCCAAGGTATTGAGACCAACTGTTAATATAATTAGTAAACCAGGATGATTAGGCATCAGAAATCAGTTGTTTTTGCAGTAATTTGACGATTGAAATTCCCAAAGTTCGTATTCGCTCGGATAAGCAATTTGAACGTATCTGCCAATTAATTTTTCCCACCATCGTGGTGGATGAGGTAATGATGCTACTTGGATCTGAGCACAGCCCACGATCCAGGCACCCAAAAGATCGGTATGGAAACTATCGCCAATGACAACTACTCGATCGGGAGCGAGCTGCATCGCTCTCATCGCTTTGCGAAATGCACCAGGAAATGGTTTTTTGGCAGGATTAATGGCTGGTATACCTAGATATGTAGACCAATATTCAACCCGATAGTTTCGCGTACCATTAGAGAGAATGAACAGCTTAAGTCCTAACTTTTTTGCCTCAATTATCCAGGTGACAGCATGAGGGGATAGATAGCGATCGTCTTCAGAAACAATCGTGTTATCCAGATCGAGAATGATGCCTTTGATGCCTGAATCTATCAGTCGATCGAGATCGATCGCAGCTAGAGTATCCGAGCGGCTGCAACGGCGACCGCGAAGATTTCGCTTGAGAAAATTTGGGAGCCATGATGCGGTCAGAATCTTATTCATCTTTCTACATTAATGAATCCACTGAAGTTTGTATAATAGTCGAATTGTAAACACTGTAACGATCCAGCCGATCGCTGTCAGTAACAGTAGTCTGTCCCCTAGCAGCATCTCTTCAGGTCGCTCCGTTTTACCACCCTGTTCTAATTGAGGATTCGATCGGGCTATTTCCTGTGGATCGCTCAATAATTGATAGCGAAAAATCCCATACAAGACAAACGGGACTGTCAGCATCATCCACGAAGTTACAGCTCCCTTGAAGGCAGGGCCAGCACTCCAAAGGGTATAAAAAACAATCGCGCCATTGGTTACGATGCTCTCCATTCTATTTAACAGTGGTAGCGAATATCGATGTAATACCGCGCGAGATTTTCGACCTTTTATTTCCGAAAGTCGCAATTCGGCCTTACGTTTTTCAATGCCTAAAAATAGTGCCAGCATCGCCGTACATAGTATAAACCAGTGGGATAACTCAATACCTGTGGCAGCAGCTCCGCCCCACGCTCTCAAGACAAATCCAGCGGAGATTGCCAGGACATCGGCAAAAATTTTATGCTTGAGTTTTAAGTTATATGCTACCTGCAACAAGGCATATCCGACAATTGCCGTTCCCAAACCGAATGATGTCCGGTAGCCAGCGATCGCGGCAACGCTCAAGAGGATGATGGCGACGATAATGGCTTCGGAAACACCGATCTCTCCTGCGGCGATCGGACGCTTACATTTGACTGGATGTAGTCGATCGGCTTCGACATCGATAATATCATTAATCAAATAGAAACTACTCGAAGCACAGCAGAATAAACCAAATGCTATGAGACTACCAGATAGGGATGAGACACTAAGATTGAAAGCAAACAAAGGTGCTGCAAATACGATTAAGTTCTTAGTCCATTGTCTGACTCGCAATTCGCGAATATATGCTAAAACTTTAGATTTAATTTTTTCAAGTGGAGTCGCTCGATTGATAGACATTTTCCTGTGTCCCTAATAAATAAACGTCAAATTCAGAAATTGAAATAAATCCTGGCAGTCGGGGGTATTCTCTAAACATTCGTAAAAGCAAAACAATCGGGGAACTAGCGGTTCTCAATCGAATGAGTTAAACTCACTAGCCTGTCGGTGAGCGCCTAACTGTTGGCAGCCAACAGTTAGGCGCGAATTCAAAGTGAGCCGAACCGCTAGCCGCTAGCCACTTTCATCTCTTGTCTTGGCTGGTAAGATCCGATCTTCATTTTTCCCGTTCCTGAATAATTAGTAAGTATGGATAATCTGTTGCCGATAAAGTTAAATTTAGGAAGTATCGACCTCGACGATCGATCGAGATCGGTACGGTGCGATCGTGCATGGGATCGTAAACACTGACAGTAGCCCCCTCTGCTTTGAGTTTTGAGATTTGAATCGTGAACTGTTCGGGTGGTAAGTTTTTGGTAACATCGCGGGTCATCACGTAATACGGAATGACAAAACGGTGACTGTTCACTTGATAAGGCAGGAAGGCAAACACGTCGCGATTGTATAGATTGGGATGTGCAGCAGTGCCATCGCCGACAAACTGCAAATGATTGTGGGTATCGCGAATAGAGTCGAGCTGGAGCTGCCGTGTTTTAGTCAAATTAGGATCTAAATTCCGTTTCATCTGCGCCACAATTCGTCCAGTGATTTTGAGGGCTGGGGAAACATAGGAACGATCTTCTTTCGGGTAGACATTATTAGTTTTGGCATAGTCTAAAAAGTTATCCTGTACGATACCTAACCAAGCATCACCAGCACTAGCTGAGTAGAGTTGAACTTTAGTTACACCTTTATTAAGGTAAAAAGTGTAGTAACGAGCGGTAGTTTTCGCTTTGAGAATGAGACCATTTTGTCGATCTATCGCCGGATTTGAAGCCGAGGGTTGATTAAATCCATCTTTGGTAGGAGCAATGCCAATCTCAGTAATCCAAACCTCTGTTGGTACAACTTTCCGATCGATAACGCGAGCATACCGTCCGTGTTTAACACCATTAATCTCCTCTGTGAATAACCCAAAATCACGAACCAGGTTATTACCACTCAGTGCGGTGCCAAAAAACTCTGGAAACAAAACTGAGTAGCTAGGAATAAAGTTTGTTTTTTGTCCTAAAGCATCAATTCTAGTGTCCCCCCATGTTTGGGCTGGATAAGTTAAGCGGCTAGCATAAGGATGTTTGCTAATTGCATTGATGGATTTTGGTAAGGTTGATGCGCCAATTTTCTCACTAGTACTCGCAAAACCATTACTGATTTTGACACCACTAAACTGGGCTGGATGCACCTTTACATAATCTGCTGTAGCTTTAATTAAATTTGTCCAGATGCTATTTTGGTCATACTTAACAGGAGGTCGATCGTAGTAGTTATCGATCGAAAGGAATTCGCTACCAAAGATGGTTGCTTCGTTCCAAATTTCTAAGTCAAAGCCCTTGTCGGCAATATTAGTTGTCCCTAGAGCATCTGAGGAAAAGCGGGCAACCTCACCGACAAACTTCTGCCATCCCTGAATTGTTTGTTGATAATCAGCCGTTCCCGGAGCCGAAAAGGGCAAATATTTGAAGGTTGCCATTTCGATTTGAGATCCGGCATTAATTGTTTTAGGTAGCCGTTTGGAGAGAGTAACCTTCTTACCACTAATTGCCGTAATGAGTGCCTCTGCCTTCCAATTGTCTGTCAAGTTACTAATCCCACTCCGCCCCACAATCAAATTACTGGTATCGTCTAGTTCTACTGTCCGAGATCCTGCTTTAGCTGTTTTCGTAACAGTGCGCTGGAAATAAAGGGCGGGTGTGGGGTATCCCTGATGGGCTGTCAAGAGAATCACAGGACGAATACCCCACTTCTTAGCGGCTTGCAATTGTTGCCGCAACCAGGTGTCGGAAATCTTTTCGGTGTGATAGTTTGCTGCTCCCCACACAATTTCAAAGCGTCCATTGCGAATCCCATGTTTTGACAACATTTGGGCGAGTAAATTGGGATCTGCTCGATCTCGTTCGAGTCCCATGTTGATGCCAACTCCATCCAAGAAGGTTTTGGCTGGAACAGTTTCTAAATAAGCACGCCAAGGTTGAAGCCAGTGGGAGTGGGAACCGAAAGGAACATTGTAAAAGTAAGAAGTATCTGTATATGTCAGGGAGTTAGGTAATGCAGTGAGTCTAGCAGTAGCTATGGGTTGGCTGGGATCTGAGGTAAATGAGAGTGGGCTACTGGATACGGGAGACAGAGGAAAGAGATAGCCAGATGCGTTCTCCAGAATAGAGCCTAAAGCCATGTTAGAAGTTGTTTGCAGGGACAAAGGAGGAATGGAGAAAGATGTAGTTTTAGTCATAAACAGCCAGGTAAATGCAGAAAGCAAGACTAGATCGAGTGGCATATTTGACTCAATTAGATTATGGGATTAAAGGCATCAAAAACCGTTTGAAATATTGAGAATTCTTCAATACATGACCAAAGCCGAAGATCGGTAAAGTTCATACTTCACGAATGGGAGAATATTTGGATCGATCGCGATTATTTAGATGGCATTTTTTTTGATAACAATAATATCTATTTGCTGCCAAAACCATTCCTCCAAATCCCCAAAAAAGCACTCCAGGAAGTAATATCATTGAATTATTGAACGGTAATGTTACAAAAATACTAGCGACGATCGAGCGGGAGGCATTCATAAAAGGATCGAAACGAGCTTCCGCATAACTGAATAGACTATAAAATAGCAGGTACATTCCAACACCATATAAAAATAATCCGAACCATCCTAAGGTATTCAGGATATCCAGAAGACCAGCATCAACAATGCTAGTTTCTCCCATCCCTTTACCGATAAATTCACCAATCACACTATTAAATAATTCAGCATAAATTCTTTGCCTTTCCATCGCACTTCCATCATCTTGACCACTTGAAAGTGTCAAGATGCGAGAAGTAATTACATCAAAAAGTGGGCCTGAACTCGCCAGCGGAACCAAAAAGGTAGCGATTATAAAAATAGTTAAAATTAATCGAAGTTTTAAGCGTAAATTGAGAGAGGAAAAGAAAATAATCAGCCCTACAGCAAAACCTATCCATGCGCCCCGCACCTGAGAAAGTAAAAAAGATAATAAGCCAGCTATAATTGCCGGAATACTTGCTGTATTTTGATGACTAAGCAATAGAAGTAGACATGCCATCATGGCATATCCAAAAGTAAAGGGATAATTGAGTGTGCTCCAAACCCGAATCATAAACGGTTCAGGCCAACCACAACACAACTGTAAATCCTTCGCATTTGTTAGCCAGAACTTATCCCAATCAGGGGCAACAATGTACTGCACGATTCCATAAATTCCCATTACTAAAACACCCCAATAAAAGACTTTTTGGGTATTTTCTCGATAAGCAGGATATTGTTGCCAATTAGCTAAAAGATGAAATCCTAGAAAAATTCCGGGTAGCCAACTCAACATTACTTGAATAACTCTAGTTAATGAGTTGCCTTGAGCGAGTCCAATTAGTAGAGCATACATCAGTGCGCTAAATGCCAGGACAAAAGGCAAACCCTCTCGTTTATAAAGTTTTGGGATGTCGCGGAAGAAGGTGATACCAGTACAAAGTGTGACTAAGTAAGGTGACAAGATAATTAAGCGAAAGCCTGGATCTGTTAAGCTATTTTGATATTCAACTAAACGAGATACAAGTGGAGACAAAAACCAGATCCACCAGGTAAATCCCAGATAAAGTATGGGATATCTAAAATAAAGAAAAATGCCTATAAAGAAAGTACCTACTGGAAAAGCAATTTGTAAAATATTGCTGAAACGAGCAAGTAGGCAAAGTGTTGTCAGGAGCGTAAATCCTCCGATGACAATCCAAGCATAGATAAGCTTTGGTTGCACAGGAGAAGACCGATTGAGTTGACCTGTATTAGTCATATTAAAAGCTAGATACTTATAGATGAATTCACCCTGATCTCAAAATAGATTCACATAACTTTGGGCTTTGCTACTCTGGGTATGACCTTCAGCAAGATCGCGATTGTTTGGATCGCTGCCAGGTTTGCCATCCCTGCCAGCGTCCCTGCAAACTAGCCCAACACTTATCCCTAGCCAGGAAGCCTTCTTGCGGCAACAATCTCAGATACTGAAGCATTCCTGGTGAAATCCGCGTGCCGATGGCTACTGCCCATAGCAGAAAAATAACTCGATTGATCCAGGGGAAATACTCAAGTAGACCCAGAGTTTCGTTGTGAATAGCCGCTGTCATCGCAGTCGCGTTAAATTGGCTGTGCTGGCTTTGACTCAATCGGGGGTCTGCTTTTGACCGCGATGCTGGATAGTGATCGACGGCGACGAGGGGATCGTAGATAATCAACCACCCCGCCCGCTGGACTGCCAGACTAAAGGCAATTTCAAAATGCGCTTGGGCACCAGATCCTTGCAGCCGTTCGTCAAATCGTAAATGCGCGATCGCCGTTCGTCGCCAGCTCATATTTACTCCCTTTAAAATATCCACCTCTCTGGCTGCGCCCACCCCCAGATGATGATTGCCGATCGTCCGGCCAAACCACTGCACTTTACCGACGATCGATCGGGCATCGTCGAGCAACTTGCCGTCTTCGCGCACCCAATCTCTACCGCCAACACCCCCCACGCGATCGTTAGCCACATAGTGACGCTCGATCCTCTCCAACCAATCTGGATGGGGCGCAGCATCATCATCGGTAAAGGCAATAATTTCCCCTTGGGCTTGCTCCAAGCCGAGATTCATCGCCGCAATAACGCCAGGAACTTTGATGGTTGCTGTCTGTAGGGGTACTGCTGGGCAGTCGCGCAGAAAATCCCCAGTGGCGGTATCAGTATCCCGCACGACGACGATGACCTCATTGGCGGGGCGGGATTGCTGTTGCAGCGCGCCCAAGCATCGCGCTAGATCGATCGGTCGTCGATAAGTAGGCACCACAACGGTAATGTTTAACATTTGCTAGACCTCCTGCGAAAGTAAAATCTTCGATCGTGTTCGATCCTGTTTTCCTCTAAAATCCCTAAAGCCTAAAGCCTAAAGCCCAAAGCCTAAAGCCTAATCCCTATCCCCTCCCTGACCTCCTCAAACATTTCTAGATAGCGGCGCGCCATCTGCGTCCAGCTATATCGCTCGGCGATCGATCGAGCAGCTTTGCCCATCCGGTGCCTAGCTGCGGGATCTTGCGCCAGATGAATCATTGCCAAACTGAGTGCGCCCACATCATCGGGGTCATCCAACACGAAACCACACTCAGGGGTAACGAGATCCGAGCCACCCGCAGCGCGAGCCGTAATTACTGGCAACTGACAAGCCATCGCCTCCAATAGCACCAGCCCAAATGGTTCGTATCGGGAGGGAAATACAAACAGATCCGCACTCCGCATCAGATCGGCAACATCCGATCGAAAGCCGAGGAAATGCACTCTGTCGTTAATTCCTAACTTTTGCGCTAAGTGTGGGTAGAAGTTGCGACCGTCAGCCGCACCCGCGATCGCCAGATGCAACTGTGGCACGTTTACCAAGGCGTGGAGTACCGTATCCAGATTTTTGCGGGAAATGCGAAGATCGCCGACAAATAGAGCCAGCGGCACATCTTCTGGCAGTCCCAACTCGCCGCGATTTACCCGTGCGGGGCTAAATTCCTGAAGATCGACACCATTGGCGATGACTTCGATCCGCTCCGCTGGGATGCCGAGTGCCAAGATCTCTTGCTTAATCTTCGCGGATACGGCGATCGTCAATTTGGCTCGATCGAAAGCGGTCTTTTCCCAGTACGCATTTAAGGCTGTATAGAGCCACTGGTAAGCACCATAGAGATCCCGTCGTTGGTGCCAAACATGAAAAGGCGATCGCCACCAGGAACTATGAACGAAATGCACCGCGTTGAGATCCGATCGAACGGCAGCGATCGCGCCATTGACTTTTACCACATCAAATTCCGCCTGATGTTGCCGCAACCAAGCCGAACTTTTGAGCGAAAAGAGGACATTACGGAGTAGTTCTGTCGGTATTTGTTTGACCACAATCGGTACCCAAGTAACTTGGGGATGCTGTGCCAGTTCGGGACTAATCGCACTAGCAATCAGCGTAAGCTGGTGTCCTTGACGCAGAGCCTCCCCAGCAACCTCATAATTCACCCGCCCTTGACCGTCACCTCTAATGACACAATGGGTCACTATACAAATTTTCATCGGCTATCTTCCTGAAATAAAGTGGACGATCTAGCGAGCAGCGGTCATTCATTCAGTTGACAGTCGATCGTATTTGACACTAAATTGTCATTTTTTTCGATAACCCCATAATATTTCATTGTTATCTCTCGATATTTTCATAGACTCAAATGCACTATTACTTAAAAACTGCTTCCAGTTATCGGGAATTTGAGGAGAGTAAAAGAAATAGTTGTCAAATCCATTCGGAATTGTCGGTGTCTTTGTCGCAGGTAGAAGTTGAATTTTGACATCTGAGTTCAGCCGTCTACTCAATGCCAGGATTTTCATAGGATTGTAATCATAAGGATTAGTAATTACTAGCGATTGGGGATCGGCAGCGATCGAGTCAGCTACTATAACAAGCGATTTATCTTTACCGAACGAATAGTTCATCGTCGAATTAATGACACCAGCTATTGTTGAGATCGATAGTAAAGTTGCAAAACCTATTTGCCAACTTTTGCGATTAACAGCTAGCATAGTTCGAGTAGCAAGTAGGTAAGCAACACATAATTCAATTCCTAAATAAGCTGGGGTTAAATATCGAGAATTTATCGATCGAGTCCCGCCGCTAATCAGATCTGGTACTGCTAAAACTAGGAAGGGGATAACAGTGAGTGTCAGGAGAAACAACCACACTTTTGTTTTAGTGTTACGGATAACAAAATAGATGGCATAGCCGGAGAAAAGGGTTGTAAAGACCGCGACAAAATAATAGGTACTAAAGAATCCAATCCGAGGTAAATCGAGATTGAAAAATAGTAATCTGGGTAGAGTCAGCCAAGTTCTGAGTAGGTCTAGTGGTGAGCAATACAGTCGATAAGACCACGACATCGATCGATTGAATTCTGTCAAATGGGTCAGAAATGTCACGATCCACGGCATAAATGCCAGGAGGCCAGCGATCGCAGCGAACACAAAAGCACGGAACGTGCGATCGAAGCGGAATTTGCCGATCGCCAACACATAAATTCCCTGAGCAGCTAGAACAAAGAGCGAAAATAGATGAGTATAAAAACTAAATGCCAAGGCAACTGCATAAATACTCCAACTTTGCCGAGTATTCAGTCGCATCGCTCTTAACAGAGTTTGGCTGGAAATGAGAATTGCCACCATCCATAGACTATATTGTCTGGCTTCTTGGGCATATTCAATCAAGAAGGGCGAGAGCGAGCTAATAGCCACCCCAAAATATCCAACTCTGGGCGAACCAAATAATTCTAAACAGAGATAGTAAATACATGGCAGCACTAGCAAACCTATTAATGCCGAAAAACTCCGATATGCGGCAACAGAACTGCCGAAAAAATTTGCCCAAATCCTCAGCGCGACGAAATACAGCGGTGGGTGCTCTGGTGTTTCGGTTAAAACTTTGATAGTATCGAGTACACCACGCTGGCTATCGATTTCCTGGTAACGCTGCAAAGTCCGTGGTGAAGTAATCTCCGAATTAAAAGCTGTTTTTATAAATTCTGCTTGGGTATAACCAGCTACTTGCAGGGATGTCAAAGCTTCGTCTTGCCAATACACTTTCAGATCCAAGTTGCTAAACCGGAACAGAATGCCAAGTACGGCTACAATAATGATGAGATAAGCTTGACTAGAAAACTTTGATTGAGAGCCTTTCGCGCGATCGATTTTCATAATTACAACCTGTTAAAATTAAATATTGTTTCGATTGTTTAAAGCTCTCGATTCTCGCAACGAGAATCGAGAACTTAAACTGCCTGTTGTTGGACATATTGCATCTGGTGATATTTCCAGAGATACTGCTGCTGTTGGAGTAGCTCTTGATAGGTTCCCTGCTCGACAATCCGCCCGCGATCTAGCACCACCACTTTATCCGCCTTGGAGATGGTGGAAAGACGATGGGCGATCGCGATTGTCGTTCGCCCCATCGAAAGCTGTTCGATCGATTCCTGAATCAATTTTTCAGAAACAGAATCCAAGGCACTAGTCGCTTCATCCAGGATTAAGATTTCCGGATCGCGCAACAAGGCTCGCGCGATCGCGATCCGTTGTCGTTGTCCCCCAGATAGCCTGACACCACGTTCGCCGAGAATCGTCTCCAACCCTTGAGGCATCTCCTGGATAAATTCCAGCGCATTGGCAAGTTCAGCAGCCCGATAAATTTCTGCATCGGTTGCTGTTGCTGTGCCATAGGCAATATTGTTGCGGACAGAAGTATTGAAGATAAACGTATCTTGACTGACTACCGCTAACTTGCGCCGAAATGAATTGATTTCTAACTGCCGCAGATCGACTCCATCAACTTCGATCGAACCAGCCGTCGGATCGTGAAAGCGGGCAATCAGATCGGCTAAAGTTGTTTTGCCAGCACCAGAAGCACCAACTAGAGCAGTCATGCAACCGCGTTCGATCGACAGCGTAATATTTTGCAAGATCGGACGACCGTCACCGTAGCTAAAATCAACATCGATCGATTCGATCGATCGATTTAAGCCTGTAAATTCAATCGTGCCATTTTGAAAATATGTCTTATTATCAGTTCTCAACACTTCTTCGATCTTCTGTCTAGAGCCATGCAGACTACTGAGTACCGCTACGGTGGCATTTACATCCTGGATAAATGGGACTAATCTAATCAAGATAAATAGAAAAGTTAGTAATGAAGCAACTGGCAATGCTCCGTTAGTTAAAGAGCCATTAAAAGCCACCAGAATCATCACAATCAGGATCGTTGTGGCAATTCCTTCAGCTAGGGGCTTGACCATTGCCCACAACCCCACCATCCTTACCGACGAGCTGACGACCCGTTCGCTGGCTTGATAATAACGTCTTCGTTCGTAGTCTTGGGTCGCAAACGCCCAAACCGTCCGCATTCCGCCAATCAGCTCGACCACTGTGGTAGTAAAGTCACCATTTGCCGTCGAGACCTCAAAACTACCTTCGCGTACCCGCTTGTTCGCGGTAGACAAACCCACAGCCATCAAACTAAACAGTAGGAATGCAACGATCGTCAGTTGCCAGGAAATTAATAACATCGACACCAAGTAAACTAGAATCGCTAGACTCCTAGTGAACAAGAACGAACTACCATTGAATACTTGTTTAAAGCGTTCTATTTCCGAAGTAATAGTATTAATTAATTCTCCTGAATTTGAAGTCGAAAAGTAGCTCAAGCTTACCGCCTGGAGCTGTTCAAAAATTCGCTTGCGGAGCCGATCTGTCAAATGAAGCTGGGAAAACTCCGTATAAAGTTGAGCTAAATAATTAAATAGTGCCCGCGTACAAGTACTCAGCCAGATCGCCGCAGATATCCGGTACAACCGACTGGTAGCAGAAGTATTGACACCTAAAAACCACAGATCGAACCAATTAATGCCTGTTTTGAGTGGTGCTGCATTGGGACTTGTTAGATTCTGTAAAAAGGAGAGGAGAAAACCCAATCCAATTCCCTCAAAAGCGGCTGCAAGTAGCGAAAATATGATGGCTAAGAGCGCGATCTTGGGAAAATATTTGAACTCCCGCAAGATCGGATGGTTAGTCTGCCAAAAATTGGTGGCTTTCAATTTAACTCGAACGGAGGCGGGAAGTTTAAAGAGCATATCTTCACTATTGACTGTTTACTTGCGTAACTAAACATCCGACGATCGATCTAAACTGCTAAGTTCGCTTGCTAGACTGCCGTTCTCACCAGATCGGCTTCAAAGATGGCATCGAGTTTGGTATAAATAGCCGCGCTCGCATGTTGACTGGCATATGTTTTAGATATTTGGACTGAAAATCGAGTGGCTAACTCTGGTTCGTGGATGAGACGCGAAACTCGATCGGCATAAGCCGCTGAATCGTCAGTAATAAAAGCATTTACCCCATCAACTAAACTTAAAGCTGATGCTGAATGCAATGTAGTGACGATCGGCATACCATAAGCCATCGCCTCTACCAATTTAAACTTCGTCCCCGCACCCGTTAGCAAGGGACAAATTACTAACCTCGATTTCAGATAAAGTTCGGACAGATCGGGAATGTAACCCAAGCACACCAAATTTTTAGCTAGCATAGGTTCGACTCGAACTGCGGACGATATTTTGCCAGCGATCGCGACTTTGAGATCGGGTTTGCGCTCGACAATTAGCGGCAAAGCTTCATCGAGAAAGAATTGCATTCCTTCACGATTGGGTTGATTGTCAGATCCCACAAACAACACATCATACTCAAATACGCGCTCTAAATAAGGAGTCAAGTTAGTACCACTATCTAGACCATTTACTTGGGAGGGAATAAAGTGCAGTTTGTCGGGAGGGAGTTCTTTGGCGAGGATATCTCGCTCGAATTGAGAATCAACGATCGTCTTGTCAAATCGATCGAGCAAAGCGATCTCTCGCTCGAAATTTACTTCATAGTCAAATTTCAAGTTTTTAGAGAAATCGATGTTCTTTCTGACCAGCCGAAAGCGAGTAGTAATATCATGAATATCGATAACTGTCTGAAGCTTGGACGATCGCAAGTTGCTAGCTAAATGGGCATAGTCGAGATTATTAATCCAGATAAAATCATAACTTCGCTGCGTCAACAACTTGGTTAAGTAATTAACATAACCAGGCGGTGCAAAATAATCTGAATCGACGGGGAGTTGTTGACGCAATAGCCTTTGATGATAGAAGCTTTGAGTGCGGGTATAAATAAAGTCAGACCAGTTGCTTTCGCCCCGATAGACGAAAATGTTATCGACAAATTTTAAGACATCTTGCTGGCGATCGTCATTCCATTCTGGTATGCCAAATTTATTACCAGCGATCGCATCTACAGCAAATCGATCGCGGCGGTCGTGGAAATATTTGAGCATTCCTAATACGCGACCATTAGTTCCATTCAAGGCATCTGGTGGATTGGAGATTGGCAAGTGAAACAAAATTTTTTGCTGATGGCTCATAAGTTAAATGTCGCATAATTTAAAGTCACCCAATTCGATCGGAGATTTATTTTGGAATCGGTTGGCGTTCGATTAAGGTACTAATTCCTTGTTTGAGACTAATTTTTGGCTCCCAATCAATAAAATTTTTCAGCTTAGTAATGTCAGCAAGCAAATGTAGCCGTTCGACCTTGCGGACTCTGGCCGGATCGACTTCAATAACGATTTTTTCGGCTAATGCTTGCTCGAATGCAGTGACTACTTCGGTTACGGAATATTCGATGCCCCGACCGAGATTAAATATTTCCATGCCCCGATCGAAGCTAGCCAGCAATTTGACGATCGCACTAGCCATATCATAGGTGTGGATAAAGTCTCGCTTGGGATCGAGATTGCCTAACTGAATGGTTCGGCATCCGGTATTAATCTGCCGCTGGATTTCTGGAATTACATGGGCATTCGTCTCGTTGGGGCCGAAGGCATTGAAGAACCGACAGACGATCGTCGGGACGGATGTGAGCAAGTGAAACTCATTCATCAGCCGCTCGCCTGTTAGTTTAGACAAACCGTAGATATCCGTTGGTGCGGGGGGATGAGTTTCAGAGATTGCACCATCGTAGATCGGATAGACGGCAGCAGTCGAAGCAAAAAATACTTTTTCCAGATTGGGCACATTTTTGGCGGCATCGAGTACATTCATCGTCCCCTGAATGTTAACCCGCGCAGCTTCTACCGGATGTTGATTGCAGTAGGGAATAAAATGGATCGCCGCTAGATGAACGATCCAGTCTGGACTAATCTGGCTGACTACTCTGGACAATTCGAGTCGATCGAGGATATCGATCTCAAAAAAATGTCGATCGGGGATCGCCAGTAGCTCGCGCCTACCAAAGGAGAGATTGTCAATGACATAAATATCATGACCGCAAGTTTGTAGTGCTGCACTCACAGCAGAACCGATAAAACCCGCCCCACCCGTGATGATTACCTTCTTAGTTTGTGTCATATAGCTAAGTCCTCCCTCGCTTAAAATCTGTTAGATAGTTGGTATAGTTGGTTCGATCTGGGTTAGGAATGCCGAGCCTCATCGATTCGCTGGTAAGTGGCTGAGAGTGGCACCCCGTTGAGAATTAGCCCCACGACATTAAACCGCTGTAGCACAAACACTGCCTCACTCAAATCTTTGCGATGCGATCGCCCGATCCGCTCGACTAGCACGACACCATCACAAAAAGAGGCAACCATCACGGTATCGACAATGCCCAAGATCGGTGCCGTATCGAGCAAAACTAGATCGTAGTCAGCATTAAATTCGGCCATTAACTCAGCCATCCGCCGCGAACTGAGGAGTTGAGCTGGATCGAGTGGAGTTGGCCCTGCTGTCAACACGTCGAGATTGCCATTAGCCGCCAGCGGCTGAATCGCCTTCTTGGCTATGGATGTTTCAGCATCGTCACTGAGTAACGTTGATAGCCCCACAGTATTAAACAAATCCAATTGTTTGTGCAAACTGGGACGACGTAAATCCGCATCGATCAGCAAGACCCGCTGGTGCAACCGCGCCGCACTCAATGCCAACCCGATCGCTAGAGTCGATTTACCCTCACCAGCTAAAGCTGAAGTAATCGCTAGCGACTTGAGAGATCCGGCTATGCCGAATCGCGAAGACCCCAGCAGTTGAATGTTTTTATAAGCTAGATCGAGCGACTCGCGAAATGGCAAGGATTGAATCACCTCGAAGGTCGAAATAGTTGCAGCCGATAGCTGGCGTAATGGCAGGACAATTCCCGACTGACTGTCCGGTGACGAGATGACTGGCACACCCCCCAACACAGGCAGATTGGTGTGTTTTTTTAGTTCGTCCAGGGAATGAATCGAATCATCCAGCCATTCCCGCACAAATGCGACGATCCCACCGAAGAATAAACCAACTACCGCCCCCAACATGAGAGTGCGATCGAAACCTAGTCCTGTTTGGCGTCCCAGCCTCGGCTCTTCGACGACCTGCCAATCAAATCCACCCCGCGCGATCTCCAATCCCATCGCCTGCCGAGATTTTAGCAACTGCTGGAGTGTCTCCCGATTGACTTGCACCGCTGGTTGCAGGCGGTTATATTCCGAGAGCAAGGCTGGAAATTGTTGGATCTCTTGCTTGTAGCGGCGTTCGATCTCAGCCAAGGTTTGAGCGCGAGCGCGAGCCGCTTTCAAAGTGACCTGCACGTCTACAAATTGGCTGGTTAAGTTCAGATCCGTCGTCCCCAATTGTCCAGATTTCAGGAGCGGATCGGTTCCAGAATTATCACCGCTGCCGCCATTGGGCAACATCCGCCGCTTCTCGATCTCTAGTTGTGCCTGTAGCTGCTGCCGCTGTTCGCTTAATTTCTGAACGCTAGGCGTGCGATCGGTAAATCGCAGTCGCTCCTGTCTCAAGGCTATCTCTGTCTTTTGGATCTCATTGAGGATATTTTGATAGCGGGTGGATTGACTCAATCGGGTCGCCTCGGTACTCGCCTGGGGCGAAAGTGCGAGTTTTTGTTCTAAGGTGGCATAGCGGCTACTCAAATCCTGAATTTGTACCAAGTTAGTCCGCTGCTCCCGCAAGATATTATCCAAAGACTCAACTAAAGTCTTCGATTGCAGTTCGGGATTGAGAAAGTTGTGACTTTTGCGAAATTTTTCGAGCGCGGATTCAGCTTGTTGGAGTTGCTGCTGGATCTGTGGCACCTGCTCGTTAATAAATGCTAGCCCTTTAGCCAAGCGCAGCTTTTGTTGTTCGCGATTGTAGTCTTGGTAGACTTGTTGCACCGCTTGCAAAATTTTCTGCGCTCTGAGCGGATCGCGATCTTCATAAGCCGCTTCAAAAATTTTGGTATCCACTTTTTTTTCAGCGGTTTTGCCCATTACCTGAACCACTGTTAGCGATTTTTTGATGTCCTCGCTGCCGATCTGGGGATAAATCGGGCGCAGCCGATCGACGATCCGTTGGATCAGGATCGAACTATTCATCAATGTGAGTTGAGTTGCATAGTCAGCCTGGACATCAGAGTCGGCAAACTGAGTATTAGTGACTCCGGGTTCGGATTTGCTGCGATAGTTTTGCTCGACGAGCAGTTGCATCGAACTGCGGTAGGTTGGTTCTTGATGTGCACCGACGAACCAAGCGACTCCTACTGCTCCCAACCAGGATGCCAAGACCCAAACTTTGCGACGCAACACCACCGCCAAGAGCTGACCGTAGCCAGGATCTTCATTGGTTACTCCAAAGGCCGTAATTGACCGTTCGGCCAGCGGCACCTCGCTACTATCGACAAATAGCTGGTCGTAATCCGCATCTTCGCGATCGGATCTAATTAGATTTTGAGCCATCACTACCTCGTTAGCATCGCTCGTCAGTTTGCCTGATTTGTTCTCCTTCATGACTTCCACCAGCCTCCACAACTACTGCCGACTTTTTGGAAGAATACAGCTTCGGTAAACCGAGCGATCGCGTGGTTGCGAATCATGGCATGGTTCCACTCGACCTGACTAGCTTTGAGCAGAGCATCCCGAATCGCATCAGCAGTTTGGCGATTGAAAAATAAGCCAGTCAAGCCGGGCACCTGGGTATCCAATACGCCCCCAGCACCGTAGACGATTGCTGGTGTCCCACTAAAATTTGCTTCGATCGGTACTAGCCCATAGTCTTCTAAGGCGGCAATAATCACAGCCTGAGCTTTGGACATAAGCTGGGCGCGTTCGCCATCGCTGACATAGCCCAGAAAGCGAATGTTCGGCATGGCGTTTGCCTCCAGTCGCTGGCGTTCGGGGCCTTCGCCCACGATCAGCAGCGGCCAACCGAGCGAGTTAAAAGCATCAACAATAATGTCGATCCGCTTGTAACTGAGCAAACGGCTGGAGACTAAGTAAAAATCTTCTTTGCAATCCGAAAAAATAAATTTGCTATCGTCGATCGGATAGTTGATCGTAATCGCTGGCTTCTCATAAACTTGCCGAATCCGTTCGGCCACTGTCGTCGAGTTGGCAATATATAGATCGGGTTCTTGTGAATACCGGAGGTCGAGTTTTCTAAGGTGCCCGAACACTTTTTCAAGTATCGGCGCAAATGCTTGAAATTCTTTGTACCCTCTAAGATACACTTTGGTATCCCACAAAAAGCGGGGAATGTTGTGACAAAAGCAGATATGTCTGGCTCCAGGTCTTTTCCTTACACCTTTGGCAAAGCTCGACGAACTGCTAATAATCAGGTCGTAATCCTGCAAGTCTAGTGCCCGCAAAGCAGGGTAGTAAAAGGGTGCGAGCAGCCTAAAGTACTTACTCGCACATGGGATGTGCTGAAGAATTGTCGTCTGTACCGGACGATCTCCCAAGTCGATCGTGTTTTTGGCATCATACAAGGATGTAAAAATGTCTGCACGGGGAAAGTACTTGCACAGCAACTCAAACACTCGTTCTGCACCCCCCCGTTGCGTCAAGTAGTCATGTACCAAAGCAATTTTCATAAATATTTGGCAATATATATGGACCGATCGCGTAAATATTGATATCCATGAAAAATTCAGCCCTGAATTATGATGAAGAATCCAAGCAATCCCAATTTCGGTTTCAAAAGATTTACCTCAGATAACAGCTATCGCAATTACCAAGGAATTGAAAAGTTCGAGCGGTCGAGGTTTTGATTTGGCAACACGGGAGAGAATACTTCTGTATACTGTAGCATCTTCTGACTAATTATTACAAACTAGTATTATTTACAATTACTAGTTTGTAATAGTAACTCGTGGTAGCAAATAATACCAAGTCAATGGATCGAGCGGAGATCGAGGTGTGACTGAGATAAATCGGGATATCGATAGATCGACAGCGTGACGACGAGCGTGCAGAGGGAAAACTAGTTAACCGTTGTCGTACAGAGTTATGCGGCTAACCTCCGTGCGATACACATCACCGACTGAGCCGCCTCAGGTGAATTGGGGTTCATCCCCGACAACATTTGAGCCAAAGTATATTTCAAAGGCGATCGACCGTAATTACCCGCAAACAACTCAGCACCAACACCATGATTGTGGGGATAAAGTTCGATCTCAAAACCGAGCGGTACGAGCGTATCGCGATACAGATCCAGTGTCACGCCATCTCCAGCCTTGTGATTGTGAATCTCTGTCGCCAATCTCAACGCCCGCTCCTGTTTCGACCTGTACAAATTAGCCCTTCCTGGCAACCAATACATGGGAAATTGCTTCCTGGCTGCATTGACTAGCCAACCCAGCCCTTTGTGATGCCAAGCTGTCTGCTGCGGATCTTCATCGGTAATCAACACACCACCAAGACGCACCAACCGCGCTGCTTCGGACAAAACTTTGGCCATATCATCGCAATGATGCAACACGGCATTGAGCGTGACGATATCGGCACAGTTGTCAACTAGTGGCAGATCGTGAGCGTCAGCTAAAAGTGGGATATAGCCGAGTTGCATTGCCTGCTCCAGTGCCCCCCGACTGATATCGACCCCGATCAGTACTTGGGGAGTACCGCCGATGATGGCGTAGAGATTTCCAGGGCCACATCCGATATCGATCGCGATTTTATCATCCCAATTGCCGATTGCAGCTTGCCAACGTTCGCCAAATGCTTGACTACAATTTTCCGTTTGTAAGTACTTGTCACGATACGATTCATGCCCAAAAAAATCGGCATTAGCCCGCATCCCCTGAGTCCAATTTGAGACTTGAGACGTAGGAATGCCGCCCGTATCCCAGTCAATTTCGGAATTAAAACTCAGATCTTTTAAGATCTGCCTATTTTCTGGAAGAATCATGACGATCGTCTGCCTCAATAGTAACGTTATCGAAATGCTTACCTGACTATTTTAAGTAGATAGCACTACTTAAATATCTAGTGTAATACAAAATGAGCGTTGCTACCTTTAAACAGCGACTTTCAAGCTCACCAATCCTCCAAACTCACCCGTCCCCCAGTCTCGTGGTTGCCGAGCATCGTCGCAACACTGTCCCCTCGTCACCCCGCCACTTGGACTAAGATCCGATCGATTTGTCGGGCGATCGCCGTTAAGTCAAAGCGTTGACTGGCCTGGATTCGGGCTGTGGTAGCAATTTCCTTGACTAGCTCTGGTCGATCGTCGCATTGCTGAATTACCGTTGCCAGTTTCACCGGATCGCCAGGTGCAACGAGCCAGCCAGTCACCCCATCTGCCACCAATTCCATCACTCCGCCCGCAGCCGCTGCCACGACGGGAGTACCGCACAACATCGCCTCGACGATGACCCGCCCAAACGGTTCTGGCGCGGTTGAAGTATGCGCTACCAAGTCACAGGCTGCCATCAGTTCTGCCACATCAGACCGAAAGCCGACAAACCGCACTCGATGTTCGAGGTTTAAATCCTTAACCTGTTGCTGTAGTTGGGTTACATAGTCTCGTTCGCCAAATAAAGCATCGCCAACGAGGATAACACTCACAGATTCGGGACAATGAGTCAGTGCTTCTATTAATAAATGCTGTCCTTTCCAGGGCGCAAGCCGACTAAAGTGTCCGACAACAAAATCGGGATCTGTAAATCCTAATGCCTGTCGATTCGGCTGGCGTTGAGACGCGACATCTCGATAAGAAGAGAGATTAAAGCCGTTGTAAACAACTTGGGTCAGTTTTGCCTGCCCTCCAGCGGCAATAAAAGCCGACTGACTGGCTTGAGAATTGGCGATTGTCACTGAGGCAAACCGATTTGCCAGCGTCACGGCAATTCGTTGATTTGTCCTACTGAAGTGCTCTAACGAGAGGATGTCATGTAGGTGAAAAACTAAGGGACGCTGACTCAAGACGCTTGCTAGTGCGCCGACGACTAGAGCTTTTTGGGTATTGGCATAGATTAAGTCATACTGGCGGCTCAGTCGTGCAACTGAGATCGCTAGTGGTAGCAACCGTCCGATACTATACACGCCTTGGAGAGTACTGCTGTCTTTTTGAACATCAATTGAAGTTGCTAATACTTTGACGGGGATCTGTTCCTCCTCTAGCATGGTGCGAAAGGAGCCATCGGCGAATAAACACACTAAGCAGCGATCTCGATATGCTCTAGCAATATCCAACAAGCAAAGTTCTGCTCCACCAGGTTTACCGCTTTGATCGAGGAAAAGAATCTTCATCGGAACTTTTGCGAAACTACATGTACCTGATTAAAAGTTACCACTGGAATGCAATCTCAGAAAAAAATCTCCGTATGGATGATATCTAATTCTCAAGCTGACTGGACAGGATTTGACGATTGATGTTACAGAGTATTCTCTCAACCCCATCGAGCGGATTCTCGGTATTTTGAAGTGGAGGATCGATCGTCGCAAGTAAACAGGGTTGAAGGTAAAAGATACATTAACGATCGCTGTGTCGATCGAGATATAGCAATCCTAAATGAAAAGCTAAGTTGATGTAGGGTGTGTTGGGCTGCTGCCGTAACGCACCAGTATTTGATACTAGGAATCTGATTTAGGATCGCTATACTAGGCATCTGATTTAGGATCGAGATAGGAGACTTAAAAGAATCAAAAAATTCAGAGTTTGCCGATCGAAGTCTTGAGACTCTGATAATTGCGGCGATCGACTCAAAATCCGATAAAATATAGAGTCCTCGCTCCCTACGTAAGATTCTAAGACTTTGACTCCAGCCGAACTGAAAAAATTAGAAGCAAATCTGTGGCAGAGTGCTGACACGCTGCGAGCGAACTCCGATCTGAAATCGAGTGAGTATGCCACGCCTGTATTGTGACCGATCTTCCTCAAGTTTGCTGACAATAAATATCGTCAGTATGAAGCGGAGATTCAGGCGGAGTATGAGAAGCTATTAGGCGGAAGACGGGAAAAATCGATCGCAGAAATTGCCATAGAGAAGTGTGGGTTCTATCTGCCTGATGATGCGCGGTATGACTATTTATTGGCTCTACCAGAGGAAGAAAACATCGCTCAGGCATTGAAGGCGGCGATGGGATCGATCGAGCATTATAAGCCAGAACTTCAGGGGATATTGCCCCAAGATGAGTATTTCCGGTTGGTGAGCGATAAGGATAAAAGTATTCCCAAGCGGTTACTCAAGAATTTTTCGGATATTCCCGCCGTTTAATGTGGATGATGTGAATGTCGGTAAGATCGAGGCTGATAAACGCTTGAATACCTATGGCATTCCCCGCAACAAGACAAAGGGGAAGAAGGGGGATGAGGGTAAGGAGACGGTACCCAATGCCAATTATTTATGGATTAATTTGTTCGTGACATCCCTCAAGCCTGATGGTAGGGCGGCGTTGGTGATGGCAAATTCGGCATCAGACGCGCGGCATTCGGAGGCGGACATTCGGCAAACGTTAATCGAGCAGAATCTGATTTATGGGATGCTGACGCTACCCTCGAATATGTTCTACACGGTGACGTTGCCTGCGACGCTGTGGTTTTTTGATAAGGGCAAGACTGATGACAAGATTTTGTTTATCGATGCCCGTAATATTTTCACTCAAATCGATCGAGCGCATCGGGAGTTTTCACCGGAGCAGGTGAGCAATCTGGCGGTAATCGGTCATTTGCAGCGCGGGAAGCGACATCGGTTTATTCGGCTAGTCGATCGCTATTTTCAGCAGGGGTGGGAGAAGTTGCTGGAAAATCAAGCACAGGTTAAGCCCGTGTCAGAGCAGTTAATCGCGGTGCTAGAGGATGGCACGGGGGATTTGACGGGGAAGGCTGCGGTTGATTTTCTGGAGTTATGGGATGAATTAGGGGCGTTGGAGCAGCAGTATCAAGGGTATTTGCAGAGTTACCCCACCCCAGCCCTCCCCTTGGAAAGGGGAGGCAGGGTGGTTTCATACAAGAAAAGAAAAAACATCATCAACCTTGGCAATAATTCAGCAGGGGCCGCAAATACGCTGACACTGCGCTCTACGATCCGACCATGACTAGAATCAAGCACACTGGCATGACTAACGGCAGTTTGAGTTTGAGCAGTTGACTCAATCGTGCGCTCGAGAGTGGGCTGATTTTGTTGCCGCAGCAATCAGACAATGATGACCTGCGGCAACAATTGCCTGTACTGTAGCTGTTTGGGTGTGCAAAGCAGCTAGTGAACATGTTTGTCCTGAAGCCAATTGGGCTAACTTACTAATTAAATTTTGAGCTACACCAATCTCACTTTGCTTTTTGTGCTCCATGATTTGAAGTTGAATTACACCTGCGGCTTTGTCGTCATAGACAAAAGACTAAACTTGTGAAATTCTGCTGGCTGCTATTCCCACCAGAACTAGTACACTTAATGCTTTTACCATCGATCGATAGTAATCGATAATTGTTCTGTGAGGAGCATTTAGACTAGATTCCTTTGCGAGGTAACTTAGTCTATCCTCATTTTTCTTCCGGTGTATGAAACCACCCTGCCAATCCCCCCTCTAAAGGGGGAGGCTCTTCTAACTCCCTCCCCTTTATAAGGGGAGGGCTGGGGTGGGGTAAAGGGACTACGCAACAACTCAAATAGATGTGTATGTATACGGTAGCTCAGGGTGAGGAAGTGGAGGATTTCCAGATCTATCCTGTAAAAAAGAACACAAAAAAGCTCGGATAAGGCTCCGAGCTGAGATTGAGATAGATGAGATGAACAAAACCGAAAAGTGCTATTTCTAGGAATCAATATCACAGGTGAGTGGGCAAGTAGCATAAGTTGTAGTGCTAACTGGGTTTGCATCACCGTGCAACCAACTTAACCAGCGAACTTCATGAGGATGGATACCTTTTGAAGTTAGGACTCCAGCTCCGACCATTACTGCTAAAATATTAAGGACAATCGTGCCACCAGCGACTAGTAAAACTGCACTTACTGGTAGGATTGGGTGGAGTGTAATTGAGAGTAATGCTCCGACAGTAGCCATCAACACAACTAATGGGAAACCAACTACTAACAGGGTCACTGTTAGCGCAAAACACCAAATTAAAAAGCTTTTAGCTGTAGCGACGTAACGACTTTTGGAAATGGTGCGAGTTTGAGTTGATTGCATTTTATTGGCTCCGGCTGTCTAGATGGATACTGGCTAAAACTGATGTGTTTTGGTCAATCCCATGTCGGGGATCAATTTAAACTGATAATATTAATATAGATAATCCACTTGAAAAAAAGTAGGTCTGTTAAAGAAACTTTACATCATTATTAATCTACAAGATCGTAAATACCACTCGAAATCTGCTATCAATTTTACCCAGAGGAGGTTGCCTTAATGTGGATTGTCGGCTATTTAGAATCATCAGTCACCCGCCAGCTTAATTTGAGATTGAGCCAATAATTAAATAGGGTGACGCTAGCGATCGCGATGAAGTTGGCAATGTAGCGATCGTGGATCGCGAAGTTGTAGAGTAGATGCAAGAGCGTCAGACTCAACATTAGTCCCACCAGACAAATTAAATTAAATTTCAAAAAGCGGCGGAATTTTTGACGGCGACTAGTTTGAGTGCGAATCAGATCGGCAAATGTCCAACGATCGTTCCAGAGAAAATTGTTGATAATTGCGGACTCTCCTGCCAAAATCTTGCTTAATATGAGTGGTAAGGCAAGTGTACTGGCATCGCTAAATAAGTATAGTAAGGACATATCAACTACTACCCCACTCAAGCCGACGGCAATAAACTGCAAAAATCTCCCACTCCGAGCCAGTCGCAATCTAAATAAATGCTGAATATATTCTAAATATTGTCGCCCTGTAACTTTACTATTTCCAGTTTGGCGTTCTTGAAACTCATAGCCCACCTCGACAATCTTGCCAATATCGCCGCGCCCGATCGCTTCGATCGAGATTTTATAACCCACGGGGCTTAATATTTTTCCGGCGATCGTTTCTCGCCGCAGCAGGAAATAGCCACTCATCGGATCTGTCACCCGCCCGATCGTTTCTGGGAGAATAATTAGTCCTAGTAGTTGTGCTCCTCTAGATAGACAGCGACGGAGCAGACTCCACTCGCTGACTCCACCGCCTTCGACATTCCGACTCGCGATCGCTAGATCGGCTCCCGATCCGATCGCTTGCCATAGTTGCCTCAATACTTCAGGCGGATGTTGGAGATCGGCATCAATTACCCCCAGGATCTGCCCTCTGGCGGTCTGCCAGCCCCGAACGACTGCTGTTGCTAGTCCCCGCTCCTTTGTCCGCCGCAAGACGCGCAGATGGGCATATTGCTCGGTCAGATCTTGCGCTAATTCCCAGGTGCGATCGGGACTATTATCATCAACTACGATTAGCTCATAACCATTTGGGATGAGTCGATCGAGTTCGATCGTCAACTGCTGGACAATTTGGGCAATATTATTCCGCTCTTGATAGGTAGGAATAATTAATGATAGTTGGATATCTCGGTCGGTAATCGGGGAGAGCGGGATTAACAGATCGCCTGTCGATACAGGTAGCAATAAATTCTGTCGGAGCATGTAAAAACGAGTCAGAGGAGAAGGTTAAATTAATTGATAATTGATAATTGATAAGTTAGTGTACTGGACGGGTCTCCCGACCAGTGCCCAATGGGGCTTTAAACCCCGAAGCCATAGCTTCTACTGTTTATTAAAAGTCAAGACAAAGGCAATCTCCAACAATAAAGGTGGGTAATACCCACCTTTTTTAGTATTCACAAAGAGTAGGGGTCTAAATCCCCCACCTTTTAAGTGGAGTGTTTTTAGGATGGGAGCTAAGTCCCCATCCTAAAAACCTCGCTGTGAACTGTCAACTGTCAACTGTCAACTGTTTAACTAGTTAGCCATCAGTGACTACTTGCTAGACGGCATCAGGACGGTATCGATCGCGTGGATCACACCGTTACTAGCTTTGACATCAGGCATAATGACATTAGCATTATTAACCCGCACTTTTTTGCCACGGATTTTGACAGTAACATTACCGCCTTCAACAGTGGCAACTTTTCCTGACTTGAGCATTTTGGCTGTCACAGCACCAGAGACGACGTGGTACGTGAGGACTTTCTTGAGTTGCTCTTTGTTTTCAGGCTTGAGCAGATTTGCCAGAGTAGCTTTAGGTATTTTGGCAAAGGCAGCATTTGTGGGTGCAAATACTGTAAAAGGCCCCTCAGCAGACAAAGTTTCAACTAGGTCTGCTGCTTTTAGGGCAGTAACTAATGTTGAGAAATTTTTATTTCCCGAGGCAATACTGACGATCGTTTTGCCAGTAGGAGCAGTCGTTTTAGGCGTATTGGCAGGAGTAGACATACCACCATTAGGGGTAGACATACCACCATTAGGGGTAGACATACCACCATTAGGGGTAGACATGCCACCATTAGGGGTAGACATACCGCCATTAGGGGTAGACATACCGCCATTAGGAGTTGTCGTTGTACCTGGATTACCCATCGACCCACCACCACTGGGTGTCTGCATTGGAGTTGGTCTAGTGCTTGGGCTGGTAGTTGTCCCAGGCGTACCACTTTGGGCATGACTAGAAATACTAACAAAAAGACCTGTGGAAACAATCGCTGCACCTAAAGTAGCCGCGATCGATTTTTGGAACATTGATCCAGACATGGGAACTAAACCTAATTAAAAATATGAACACTGATGATAGTTCATGACCTTCAATTAAGTTTTGTGTTCCCGACCTATAGATAGACGACTCGGTGATGTAAAAATGCTCTCCTGACGGAGGTTCGCGTCAGCAGATTATCTCACTCAAATCTACTAGACCATAACAGCCTAAATTTTCCCGCGCAACATCATTGCCATCTCATTGGCTGTCGGCGAGAGTTCGAGCGCGATTTCTTCAGTGATTCGCCCTTCTTGATAGAGTGCAAATAGGGATTTATTCATGGTGATCATCCCATCAAATTCCCCGTCTGTCATCAAGGGTGCAATCTCATCATATTTCCCATCCCGAACGTAGTCTTTGACAGTTTCGGTATTGATCAGGATATCGTGATAGGCTGCGCGCTTACCGTCAGTAGTCCGGCACAAACCTTGGGAGATAATGGCGACTAGGGATTCCGCTAGGGATACGCGCATGACGGCTTGTTCTTCAGGTTTAAAGAGATTGAGCACCCGTTCGATCGTTTTCACCGCACTATTGGTGTGCAAGGTACCGATCACTAAGTGCCCAGTTTGCGCGGCTTTGAGGGCGGTATTGACTGTTTCTCGATCGCGCATTTCCCCCACCAAAATCACATCGGGATCTTCTCGCAATGCGGCTTTGAGGGCAGTATCAAACATCAACGTATTCGCGCCAACTTCTCGATGTTTGATCAGAGCGCGTTTACTTTTGTGGATAAATTCGATCGGATCTTCGATCGTAATAATATGACGTGGCATTTCTTTATTCATATAGTCAACCATCGCCGCCATCGTCGTCGATTTACCCGAACCTGTCGGCCCTGTGACGAGAATTAAGCCCTTATGCTGATGACAGACATCGCGCAACACTGTTGGTAAGCGCAATTCTTCTAGGGTGGCAATTTGCATCGGAATCAATCGCATCACCATCGCATAGCCGTAGAGCGAGTCAAATACGTTGATTCGCACTCGGGCAAATTCATACTGGGTGGCACCATCAAAGTCTAGATTAGCCTCAAATGTGCGAATGTCTTCTTCGCTCAAAACTTCATGCAGCCACGCCATAAAGGTGGGCAAGTCTGTTTCGGGGTAGTTAGTTGTTTCGATCTCACCCCGATTGCGAAATCTCGGAGTTTCACCGATACCAATGTGAATATCCGAATAACCAGCATCAAAAGCGATTGTTACCAAATCCCCAATACTGGGTTGTCCTGGGGGTAGTTTGGCGGTGAGAGGGGCAGTCTGCACCATTGTGGGGTGAGTCGGTGGTGGTGGGGGAAAATGACTGGATAGATTGGGTTTGGGTGGCGGTGGGGCTGGGAAGTTGATGGAGTTTACCATAGATCGACTGGCTGGCTAATTTTGTGCGACTACTCTTGCTTAGATTGCCCAAATTTTGCTGAGTAATCGATGTCTTCATCACAATCTGCTAGCAACTGTAATTGATTGGGCTGGGCTTAGATTGGGCGAACGAGTACTCCAGCTTAAAAGAGACAGGGATTTTAAACATCTGATACTTTTCTGGTAAGATAGAACCCACATATACATTATTCTTCTAAATTATTATGCTAACTGTCAAATCTTTGTCGATGTTCAGGTCAAACTAAACTTATCAACTTTTATTCATTTGCCACTTTTTCAATGCTGTGACACCGGAAGCCTGTGGCGATCGAGTCTACAGCTTAATCGTTAAAATCTATATCTTTAAATTAACTAGCTAAACTTAGCCTCAAGGTGATGTCTTCGTCTGTACATCTATGGTTGGGTAATTCCTGCTATTAAACAATTGAGCCAATTTAATTAGGCTCGATCGAGGGCGATCTAGATATGCTGTCAATCTACTTTAATTATAAAAAAATAACTAGGTACTATTTATAATGTTTTCTGCTGCTAACCGTCTCTCCATCTTTGTGGACGGCAATAATATGTTTTATGCCCAACAAAAAAATGGGTGGTTTTTCGATCCTCGGCGCGTGCTGGAGTATTTTACCAAAGAACCAGAGTTAATGCTAATTAACGCTTTTTGGTATACTGGGTTAAAAGACGCTCAAGACCAACGCGGGTTTCGCGATGCACTGATTAGTTTGGGTTATACAGTCCGCACCAAGATTCTCAAAGAGTATTACGATGATACTTCCGGTCGCTATTCCCAAAAAGCGAATTTGGATATTGAAATTGTGGTCGATATGTTTAATACTGTAGATCAGTACAATCGAGTTGTGCTATTTAGTGGTGATGGTGATTTTGAGCGGGCGATCGAGTTACTGCGATCCAAGAATACGCACATCACAGTCATCTCAACCGAAGGGATGATCGCCCGCGAACTGCGAAATGTCACCGATCGATATATCGATCTCAATGATATTCGCGATCGAATTGAAAAAGTTGATTCCCCATAGGAGCAATTCCAGTGTTAGCACAACTAAACATAATAATTAAATTCACTTTGTTTGAGTTACTTCTGCTTATTTAGGTGACAGAAAGATCTGGATGGATCGAATCTGTCACCTTAAATATATTACAGATCCCCGAATTCTTTGGAGAAGTCAGGGATCTAGCTGCATAACTCCTGGACATTATTATTTAGGTTTCTAACATCATGACTCAACCGATCGAAACAGACCGCGTAATTATATTTGATACCACCCTGCGCGATGGCGAACAATCTCCAGGTGCAACCCTAAATGTAGATGAGAAACTAACGATCGCCAGACAATTAGCCCGCCTGGGAGTAGACGTAATTGAAGCTGGTTTTCCCTACTCTAGTCGGGGTGATTTTGAAGCAGTTCATCAGATTGCCGAGCTAGTCGGCACACCATCTGGGCCGATTATTTGCGGTTTGGCACGAGCTAGCGAAAAGGATATCAAAGCCGCAGCCGAAGCTCTAAAACCTGCGGCAAAACACCGAATTCATACCTTCATTGCGACATCAGATATTCACCTCGAATATAAACTCAAGAAGACGAGAAAAGAAGTCCTGCAAATCGCTGGCGAGATGGTAGCTTATGCCAAAACTTTTGTCGATGATGTCGAATTTTCGCCCGAAGATGCCGGACGGAGCGAACCAGAATTTTTGTATGAAGTATTAGAACGCGCGATCGCCTGTGGTGCTACTACAGTCAATATTCCCGACACAGTTGGTTATACAACTCCCTCTGAATTTGGAGCATTAATCAAAGGCATCAAAGAGCATGTCCCGAATATCGATCGAGCGGTGATTTCCGTCCACGGACACGACGATTTAGGATTAGCTGTTGCCAACTTTCTCGAAGCAGTGAAATATGGTGCGCGGCAATTGGAATGTACGATTAATGGCATCGGGGAACGCGCCGGAAATGCGTCCTTAGAAGAACTAGTGATGGCTCTACACGTCCGCCGTCAGTACTTCAACCCATTTTTAGGTCGTCCGGCTGATTCCACCGATTCACTCACAAACATCGATACTCGCCAAATCTATAAAACTTCGCGATTAGTATCCAGTCTCACCGGAATGATCGTGCAACCAAATAAAGCGATCGTCGGTGCCAATGCCTTTGCACACGAGTCGGGAATTCATCAGGATGGAGTATTGAAAAATAAACTCACCTATGAAATCATGGATGCACAGTCGATCGGATTAACTGATAATCTGATTGTACTGGGTAAATTGTCTGGGCGAAATGCCTTCCGTACTCGCTTATCAGAATTGGGTATCGATTTATCCGAGAACGATCTCAATAAAGCATTCTTGAGATTTAAAGATGTCGCTGACAAGAAAAAAGAAATTACCGATCGAGATTTAGAAGCGATCGTTAATGATGAAATCAAACAAAGTCCCGAAATCTTTGTACTCGATCGCGTCCAGGTGACTTGCGGCGATCGCGCTCAACCCACCGCAACTGTTACCATCAGGATGCCCAACGGCGAAGAATTGACCGACGCAGCGATCGGGACTGGCCCCGTAGATGCCATCTACAAGGCAATTAACCGCGTCATCGATGTACCAAACCAATTGATCGAATTTTCGGTTCAATCGGTCACAGCGGGCATTGATGCCATCGGAGAGGTGACAATTCGCCTCAAATACCAGGAGTACACCTACTCCGGTTATGCCGCAAATACCGACATCATCGTCGCCTCAGCGCAAGCCTATATCAACGCCCTCAACCGTCTATATGCTGCCAAAACTAAATTAGAGGAAGCTGCACAATTGACAGTTAACTAATTAGCAATCATGCGGGTAGGGGCAATTCATGAATTGCCCCTACCCGCTCGATTCACACAGCCAAACACCGATCGATCGTGGCGACAACCGATGCCCCCAACGAATCAAAATCATACCCACCTTCCAATCCAAACACAATCTTCCGCGTCAATTGCAAGCAATAATCGGTAAAGATGCCAAAGTCTTGCGGTTTGAGTGAAATATTCGCCAGTGGATCGTCATGATTTGCGTCATATCCCGCACTCACAATTAAAATATCTGGACGAAACTTGGTAAAAAACGGCATCACCGCTGTTTCAAATAGCGGTTGGTAGTCTGAAATCGTACTTCCCGCCTTCATTGGTAAATTCAAGATATTCTCATAAACACCCCGCTCTGTGCCCTTCCCCGTGCCAGGATAGTGGGGAAATTCATGTAACGAACAGTAGGCAATCTGGGGATTAGTCGCCGCTACCGCCTGAGTACCATTGCCATGATGGACATCCCAGTCTAGGATACCAACCCGATCGGCACCATTAGCTAGTGCATACGTTGCCGCGATCGCCGCATTACTAAAAATACAAAATCCCATCCCCCCAGATGGCTCCGCATGATGCCCAGGCGGACGCGCCAACACAAACGCTGGTTCGCCGCGCATCGCTAGATCCACGCCATCCAGCCACGCATTGACAGCGAGTAGAGCCACCGCATAGGTTTTGGCTGAGACAGGCGTATCGGGATCGATCGATCCGCCATGCTGGGAGAGCTGTTGAATCGATCGAATATATTCCACAGGGTGAATTTTCTCGATCCAGGGTAGAGGCGATCTGAGATCGATCGCTGTCGGCTCTCGCCAATCCAGTTTGTTTGCCCATTTTGCCCGTTCTAGTGCTGACTTAATCGCCGTCAATCGCGCTGGTTTTTCGGGATGAAATGCACCAGTTTGATGCTCTAAAAATTCGTCTGAATATATAACTGGAAACATCATCTTTACCGAACTTGGCTACTTTTCTCTAATTGGCGATCGGTTCACTATTAATTTCTAGCCAGGTTGCTAATTTACCCATTTCTTCTTCCTGAGCTTCTAGACTGGCGGCTAAGTCTAGGAAAAAGCTAGCAGCATCGACTTCTGATGCTATCAGTTCCACCCCATTAATCTCTAAAAATGCGTAGACAATAATCAGAGCAATGCGCTTATTACCATCTACGAAACAATGATTTTTCACAAGCCCATAGCCATAAGCTGCGGCTAATGAATATAAACTCACATCATCACCATAGCAATACAGATTTTTGGGCTTATTTAACGTTGATTCTAAAGCACCGCGATCGAGGATACCAGGATCGCCGCCCGACTCTGCTAGAATTTCCCCATGTATGGCGCAGACATCATGGCTATCGAACCAACAAGGCTCGATCATTTAGCCAACTCCACCAAAGCATTGCGATATTTTTTCATGCCCCGTCGAGCAGCTTCGATCTTGTGCTCAAAACTAGGATCGTATGCTGATATCTCGTATCCTGATGGAGTTTTTGTTGCAAAGAGGTTATCGCCATCATGAACATTCATGCTGTCTGCCATTTCTTTGGGCACAATAACGCTGAGTGAATTACCCCGTTTTTTAACGTTTAGCAGCATGACGGTTTCTCGCTCGAATTAATTTGATACCTATATTAGGGTAACAACATTTGTGGTAACATGCACACTTAGTTTGCAGATCGTAATATTAAATCCACAGCCAGCCATAAAATTTTATCGAGCGACAGTTATCTAGTGATTCACCCAGTAGAAGTGGGCACTCTTAATTTAACAGACTTGAGGAAAATTGGGATGCGCGATCGTGAAGGTACTATTTTAGAATTGACAGGTAAACCAGGTGTGTATAGCTATGGTGTCATAGTTCCTGGCTTTTGGGGTCGGACGACACTTCAACTTCAGCCAACTCAATTGGTGGAAAAGACTCAGAAAATAATTGCCAAACGGCATTGCAAGGTTTTACTCACCCAAATTGATTCCGTCGAAATCGTTGAAGAAGGTAATCCACTCTTTCTGACGCTCGGCATTCTGACGCTGACTTTTTTCGTGGGCATCGCCTTTATCATCTTGTACTTTGTAGTTAAGAATAAATATCTGGCGATTCGGAGTGGAAATAACGTTCAGTTGGTAATGCTCAATAGCAGCAATACCGAAAAAGCTGAATATTTTATGGATGCCGTACTCAAACGTGCTGAAGAACTCCAGCCTCAGCAATAGAGGAGCGTTGAACTCTCGATCGAATATTTCAGGTATTACTGGATCGTCAGCTAAAACGATCGCGGTAGATAGTACTCTAAGATTATTAATACTCGATCGATAATCCATACTTTCTGCCTGATGGTCATTTACTTTGTCTTTTTGACGATATCTGCTGCTACCTATGCACTCTTTAGTTTGGGGTTGAATTTACAGTGGGGGGTGACGGGGCTGATTAATTTCGGTCATGTGGCGTTTATGGCGATCGGTGCCTATTCTACCGTGTTACTCTCGCTTCAGGGCGTACCTATTCCGATCGCGGTATTAGTCGGTGCTGGATTGTCGGCACTACTGGGGCTACTGATCGGTATTTCTACCTTGAGACTGCGGGAAGACTATCTGGGTATTGTCACGATTGGGGTGTCTGAATTAGTCCGATTGGTAGCCAAAAATGAGGCTTGGCTAACTAAAGGTACTTTTGGGGTGCAAGGCTATCCAGTGCCGTTTGATTTCAAACCTGACTATCCCACCAGAATCTTACTTATCGTCTGGTTGACGGCGATTTGTGGGATCGCATTATGGCAATTGTGGCTGTGGCTGCGGGTGAAAATGTCGGTGCGGCTACTGGGTGGATCGATCGCGAGTATTTTTGTGCTAACTGTATATGTCTGCGGTGCCTTATCGCTGTATACTTATGACCCTCGTGCAGGGCTAATGTTACTGACTTTAACTACGCTCACAGTAGTTTATATTGCCCTCGAAAAGTTGGTGCATTCACCGTGGGGACGAGTTTTAAAAGCGATTCGGGAGGATGAAGAAGTACCCAGAGCCTTGGGTAAGAATGTATTTTGGTACAAGCTCCAAGCCTTTATGCTCGGTGGTGCGATCGCCGGAATTTCTGGAGCATTTTATGCTTGGCAGTTCAGTGTATTTCCTGACAATTTTGAGCCATTAATTACCTTTAATGCCTGGATTATTATTATGCTCGGTGGTGCCGGAAATAATTTGGGGACAATCATTGGAGCGATCGTTTTCTGGGGCTATAATACAATTACTCGCGATGAGTCATTCAAGGTCATATTTCGTGCTCTACATCTAGATGATACTCAGCAAGGAGCATTTCGGGTGATGATTATCGGGTTAGTTCTGATGCTGATTATGGTACTACGTCCCCAAGGTATTTTGGGTAAGAAAGAAGAATTAACATTGGGTAAATAGTTACTTAGTTGATAGTTAATAATTGATAGTTGATAGCGAATTTTCAGGAGGATGAATGTGTCAATAATTATCAAAGGTAAAATCTTTATCCACTCTCACAAAGAACAGAAGCTATGGCTTCGGGTTTAAATCCCACCCTAATAAGCCAATTATCAATTATCAATTATCAATTAATTTAATATGTCTAACCATTACATCCCGATGACGACTCAACCGTTACTTTCAGCGCAAGGATTGTGTAAAACTTTTGGTGGTGTCAAAGCAGTTCAGCAAGCTGGAATTGAAGTCGCCACTGGAAGTATTACAGGTTTGATCGGCCCGAATGGAGCAGGTAAAACGACCTTCTTCAATCTATTATCTAATTTTATTCGGGCAGATTCTGGTCAAATCGAATTAAATGGCCAAAAGATCGATCGATTGCAATCCCATCAAATCGCTAGACTAGGAATGGTGCGGACATTTCAAGTAGCCAAAGCTCTGTCGCGAATGTCAGTATTAGAAAATATGCTCTTAGGCGCTAGAGATCAGACGGGTGAGAAAATCTGGCAAGTATTGATCCAGCCAAACAAAGCGCGGATCGAGCAGCGGGAGTTGAAAGACAAAGCGATGTCGATTCTGAGTTCTGTAGGGTTAAGTGCCAAGGCTAATGACTATGCAGGATGTTTATCTGGGGGACAGCGCAAACTGCTGGAAATCGGTCGAGCATTGATGGCAGATCCTAAGTTGATTTTATTAGATGAACCTGCTGCGGGGGTCAATCCGCGCTTGATTGAGGATATTTGCGGTCACATTCTCAATTGGCGTAAACAGGGTCTAACTTTCTTGATTATCGAACATAATATGGATGTAATTATGACATTGTGCGATCGAGTCTGGGTATTAGCTGAAGGTACTAATCTCGTCGATGGTACCCCAACTAAAGTCCAAAACGATCCCAGAGTGATTGAAGCTTATCTAGGGATAGATTAAACAGTTGACAGTTGACAGTTGACACTTCTCTTCGAGACGCTTCGCGAACGGCTACGCTCAGTGCAAGCAGTTGACAGTTAAGCGCGAATGCCACCAATAATTTTGTGAGAGTACCATCAGGCATACCCTCACTATCCCGAACATATAGCAATCCTAAATGAGCAGCTAGACGAATGTAAATGTAGGGTGTGTTAGGCGCAAGCCGTAACGCACCAGCATCCGCTCCTATCCCGAACATATAGCAATCCTAAATGAGCAGCTAAATGGATGTAAATGTAGGGTGTGTCAGGTGCAAGCCGTAACACACCAGCATCCGACCCTCTATTTCTCAACTGTAACTGTAGGTAGAATAACTTCTGGAATAACTGCGGGAGTTGACTTTTTCGCCTTAATTGGTTTCGTCCCAAATGTTAATGCTCGATCGACACAATCGACAAAAATCGTATCGCCTTCTCCAAAGGTAGTTTCTAGAATTTTAGTCGCGATCGGGTTTTGTAGTTCTCGTTGAATTGCACGTTTCAATGGTCTGGCACCATAGATCGGATCGTAACCGACATCGGCGAGGTAATCTTGCGCCGCAGGTGTCAGTTGAATTTTGATTTTTTGGTCTGCTAACATCCGTTCGATCTGGTGAATTTGAATCGTGACAATTTGCCGTAGTTCGGTTTTCTTGAGCGGTTCAAAGATCGTCAATTCATCGATCCGATTGATGAATTCTGGGCGAAAATGTGTTCGTAGGGTATTGGTTACTTGTTCGCGCAGATCGTTGGTTTGAGTATTGTCACGCGCGGGATTGAGTAGTGTTGTCATAATCTGTTCGCTGGCAATATTACTCGTCATCACAATTACCGTATTGCAAAAGCTGACGGTTTTACCTTTGGAGTCGGTAATCCGTCCATCATCTAGGACTTGGAGCAGGATATTAAAGACATCGGGATGGGCTTTTTCGACCTCATCAAACAACACTACCGAATAAGGATGACGACGCACAGCTTCTGTCAGTTGTCCGCCGTCTTCGTGTCCGACATATCCAGGCGGGGCACCAATCAAGCGCGAGACTGCGTGTTTCTCCATATATTCGGACATATCTAGTCGCACCATCGCCTCATCGCTATCGAATAGGAATTCAGCTAGGGCGCGGGCGAGTTCGGTTTTACCGACACCTGTAGGCCCCATAAATAGGAACGATCCGATCGGTCGATTGGGGTCTTGCATCCCCGCCCGAGCGCGCCGAATTGCTGCTGAGACTGCGCTGACAGCCTCGTGTTGACCGATTACTCGGTGGTGGAGGTGGGATTCGAGTTGGAGCAGTTTTTGGCGTTCTGAAGCCAGAAGACGGTTGACTGGAATTCCTGTCCATTTAGCGACGATTTCGGCGATATCGCCATCGGATACTTGTTCCCGCAGTAGGGTAGAGCCTTGAACTTGGACTTGGGCGAGTTCGGCTTCTTTGACACTCCGCTCTTGTTGGAGTTTTGGTAGTTCGCCATAGTGGAGTCGGGCGACGGTAGCCAGATCGCCAGTGCGTTCGGCTTGTTCGCTTTGGACTCTGATCCGATCTTCTTCCTCTCGGAGGCTTTTAATCCCATCGAGCAGTTGTTTTTCCCCTTGCCATTGGTTGGTAAGTTCGCCCTGTTTGACTTTCTGGGTGGTAATTTCGGTATCGATTTTCTCTAGGCGTTCTTGGGTAGGGAGGTAGCTGTCACCGCGCAGTTTTTCACCTTGGAGCGAGAGTTTTTCCATTTCCAATTGCATCACCCGTCGATCGATCGCTTCTAATTCGGCAGGTTTGGAGGTAATCTCCATTTTCAGTTTAGCTGCTGCTTCATCGACGAGATCGATCGCTTTATCGGGCAAAAATCGATCGGCGATATACCGACTAGATAGCGTAGCGGCGGCGACTAGAGCCGAATCACTAATCTTCACCCCGTGGTGAACTTCATACCGTTCTTTCAATCCCCGTAGGATCGAAATCGTATCTTCGACGGTGGGTTCATTTACCTGTACGGGCTGAAATCTGCGCTCTAGAGCGGGATCTTTCTCGATATATTTACGATACTCATCGGTGGTTGTCGCGCCGATACAGCGCAATTCTCCCCGCGCCAGCATGGGTTTGAGCAGGTTGCTGGCATCCATCGCCCCTTGATTTCCACCCGCACCGACGACGGTGTGGAGTTCGTCGATAAATAGAACGATTTGCCCAGCGGATTCAGTGACTTCCTTGAGTACAGAGCGCAAGCGTTCTTCAAATTCTCCCCGTAGTTTAGCACCAGCGATCAGACTACCCATATCGAGCGAAATTAACGTCCGATCTTTGAGCGATTCGGGCACATCGCCATTGACGATCCGTTGCGCCAATCCTTCGGCGATGGCTGTCTTCCCGACACCTGGCTCACCGATTAAGACGGGGTTATTTTTCTGGCGACGCGATAGTACCTGCACGACGCGGCGAATCTCTTCATCTCGCCCGATCACAGGGTCCATTTTCCCCGCTCTGGCTGCTTCGGTGAGATCTTTCCCATATTTGGGTAGAGCGTCTCCACTTGTCTCGGTTTGGGTAGTGACTTTTGGGGCTGCACTCCGCACTTGTTTGATGGCGGCTTCTAGTTGAGGGCGATCGAAATTAAATGGCGTGAGCAATCGCCGACCGACTCGATCGTCCTCCATCAAGGCTAAAATCAGATGGTCTACACCAATAATCGGGTCTTGCCAACTCTCCCTGGCTGCTTCTGCTCGATCGAGTAATAAATCTAAATTTCGCCCTAGATACAAGTCCACAACCCGATCCAACCTCGGCTGACGGGTAGTAAATTCCTGCAATTGTCGCGCCAATTTCTCAGCATCCACCCCCACACGCGCGAGAATTTTGGGAACTGCATCCTGCTGTTCCAACAGCGCAATCGCGACGTGTTCGACTTCTAAGTTCTGATTGAACGATCTCCTGGCTACTTCCTGCGACTTGATGATTGCATCCCAGGCTTGGTCGGTAAATTTGGTAGGATCTGTAGGCTGCATGTCTTGGGGATGGCGATGAGTCTGAGCTTGTTTGTTTAGTATATCAAGGAAGTCCAATTCGCTGTCGCCGCTTTGACAGTTGACAGTTGACAGTTGACAGTTGACAGTTGAGAGTTGACAGCGATTCTCGATCCGTCTGTGTCTACGGCAGGCTTACGCCAACGACACGCCGAGCTTCGTATCTCCTACGGAGAGGCTGTGCCTACGGCAGGCTGTGCCTACGGCAGGCTTTGCCGTAAGCGCAGCGTCTCGCAGAGAGGGTTTAGCGAATCAAGACAGCGAAGTTTTTAGGCTGGGGATTTAAACCCCGAAGCCATAGCTTCTGCACTTCGTTAAAAAAGGAGGCTTGGCGTATAATGGTCATGTTCGATCGAAGTCGCCATCTGCCATGAGTCACATCGCAGCATCAAAACATCCACCAGACAACTCATGACATACTTATTAGCAGGCGATCTCGGTGGTACAAAAACGTTGCTCAGACTGGTTCGATCTGCATCACCAGCCAAAGTAGAATTTCAGCAATCGTATCAGAGTCGAGAGTATAGTAGCCTAGTCTCGATCGTCCAACAATTTTTAGCAGCAGCCCAAACCCAACTTGGAGTGGAAATCGCGATCGAGAATGCTTGTTTTGGCATCGCTGGAGCGGTAATCGATCGAGCCTCATATCTACCAAATCTCGATTGGCACATCAGCGCGGACAAGATCGCGCAAGAATTACAGATCCCCCATGTCAAATTAATCAACGATTTTGTGGCAATTGGTAATGGTGTCGCTCAACTGGCTCCAGAAGACATCCACACCATTCAAGCCGGACAACCCCGAATAAATGCACCAAAAGCAGTAATTGGCGCGGGTACTGGCTTAGGTCAAGGCTTTCTAATTTATGATGGCACGGATTACCAGGTAATTGCGGCTGAAGGCGGACATACAGACTATGCTGCTCGATCGAGCCAGGAATTTGAATTATTGCAATATATACTTGAGCATAAACAGATCGATCGAGTCTCCAACGAGCGAGTGGTTTCTGGCCCTGGCATCGTCACGATCTACCAATATCTGCGCGATACTGGCAACTTATCCGAAACACCTCAAGTCGCTGATGTAGTTAGACTCTGGGAAGCTCAAGCCGAGCAATCAGTCGATCCTACTGGCTTAATTTCCGCCTCAGCGATCGCCAAAACCGACCCCCTATCCCAAGCTACCATGCAGATGTTTGTCTCTGCTTATGGTGCTGAATCAGGCAATCTCGCGCTTAAAATCCTCCCTTATGGGGGACTATATCTCGCTGGCGGCATCGCAGCCAAAAACTTATCGCTGCTGACTGATGGAACTTTTCTGACAGCATTCAATCATAAAGGTAGAGTCAGCGATTTATTGGGCAAAATTCCCGTTCATGTCATCCTCAATCCCCAAGTTGGTCTTATTGGTGCGATGGCACAGGCAGCTAAACTGGGAATTCGAGATTAGGTGTGGATATCCGTCCTGAGTGTACCGGATGTAACAGTTTTACTCAAAGTATTCTGTTAGACTGCGAGCTATAATTAGAACATTAGTACACCCATCGTCCGGCTTGTCTGGACTGGCATATTAGCTAATATCTCCACACCTGAGCCGATTTCAACTCCAAAGTCAATCCTCGATCGTCTCTGGAGATATTAGCTAAGTAGAGATAAATTATCCCAAGTATTAAGATTGTCAATGAGAGAAACATTAAAAAATAGTAAAGGTTATAATAAGTTGCAGTGGTGCTAATAAAAGGAGGTCTATGTTTCTTAGACTAGCAAATCAACATCAAGAATTTGTCAAAGATTTAGTCATGAGCCTTCAGGCTTTGGCTACTGTATTGGAGCGACGCGGCTATGAGGCTGCTTGTTACACCTGTGGCGATCGCATGAACAGTGCCAACTTTATGGTGAGCTTGGCTCCCAACCATCTGATCCGGTTCCTAGTATCTGACTATGGGATTACCTGGACAGAACTACGCGACGATCGCGAATTAATGAAGCTAGAAGGCGCAGAAGCGATCGCCCAACTGCAAGAACTTGCCGACTTACTCAAAGTTAAGCTTAACTCCGATGCACACGCATTAATCGGCTAATCTTCACCGATTAGGCAGAGCTTTAGATTCCATCCATTTATTTGAGATGTGGAATTAGTGTGCGTGCCAATAATTATCGCAAACAATACCCCTTGATGATAAATCGTCATAGTCAGCCTGGACAGAGTGGACTATTTAGCGATCGACTGGTTGATGACTGGATGTTGACCATAAAAAGGTACTGCCATCGACCAGTGCGGACGCTCTCCTCGCTCGTACTCCATCCGTGCCAAAGCTAGCACACCAGCGACAGTATCGGCAAGATTTGCCGACTGTGGGACGGTGTGATGATGCGAGGGTTGGAGCTGCACTAATCGGGCATCCCAATCGGCTGATGAAAAGACCGTATCGGGCAAAATTGTCGTAAATTCCTGACGATCTAGACTAATCTGATAAACTGCGGCAAAAACTTCACCCCGTTGAGCAGGCATCGAAATCGCGATCGATCCAGCATGTGGTGTGTGCCAAGCGATCGCCGCTAGACTAGAAACAGTAAATACAGGCAAGTCTAGCTGTTGCGCCAAAGTACGGACGGTAACTACACCCAGACGCGCACCTGTAAACCCGCCTGGGCCGTTAGCTACAGCCAGCCAGCCCAGATCCTGCCAAGTTTGAGGACTGAGAAAATCGCGCAGATAGGGATGGAGATAATTGGAAGTCTCTCGTCCCAAATCCCATGTCTGACAACGGACATCTTTAGCACTACTGCTAATTGCTAAACCCAGCGCGGGGCTACTTGTATGCAGTGCCAAACCGTATTTCATGTAGAGGGTAGGGGGTAGAGGGTAGAGGGTAGGCTTTAGGCTTTAGGCTTTAGGTATTAGGCTTTAGGGATTAGAGTTTGTAGGGTGTGTTAAGCTCAAGCCGTAACGCACCAGATCGAAGTAAGTAGCCAGTCAGTTTAGACAAAACTTTCACCAGCATAGAGCCTATTACCTCAGGTACGCTACGAGATCGAATCCGACCCACGATCGCCAAGAAAGAATTAGGATAGCATAAACACATTTGCTACAGATCGGAACTGAATAACTATGACTTTTGCCGATGCTGAATCCAATCTTAACAGTAATCCTCAACCTCAGACACTGCGATCGCGATATCTACAGACGATCGCTGATATTACCACGCGGATTCTAACGGGTAAACAGGTAATTTCCAAAGAGTATATCTATCAAATCCTCGTCGAGCAGATCGAACTCGGGACGAGCGAAATCTTTGAAGGCTGTCTGAGTGAGACGGTAGCAGAGAGCGAGCGGGAAATTGCCAGCCAACCCGATGAAGTAAAACAAGCTAAACTCAAACACAAACTCAATGCCCTCAAATGGATTCAGACGGCTTTGGGGAATTTGCAAGACGAACGCCAAGCGGTAGCCGCAGTCAATACGACGATCGATCGCGTCGTCACCGCCGAGCCACCCGAACGTCTAAATATCCTCCTCCAAGCACTCGATCCCAATCAAGAGCGCAAACTAGATCGCGCTCAGATCGAACTGATGATTAAATCGCTCCAATCAGTCGCAAATGTGCGACTCCAACCCGCAGATTTCGAGCAACTACGGCAATTATCCCTCGGACTCGATCGCGGACTCCGGGCACTGCCAACTTTAGAACCCCACCTCGTCAGTTGGATTTACGAAAGCGGTCAACAAATCGGTTTTGGTGGAGCCACAGAGAATGGCCCCTGGTCGCTGTGGGCGCAGCAAGTCACCAAACCGCTCACAAAGTCATTATTTCAAGCGATCGGTCGTCAGCAGTCGATTTCCGACATTACAGCAGCACAAGGGAGTGGTGATGAGGGAGACTGGACAGAGTTGGCGATCGTCTTGCAAAGTATTCAGACGGCTTTAGTCACTTGGTTCGATGCCCAGATGTACGATCGCGTCTGGGGACAGCGGATGGCGTTTAGTACGCTGATTACATTTGCGGCAATTTGGAGCGAGTTGGCAAATGGGATCGCTAGAGCGACAGGCATCAATACCAATCATCGGGACTCGATCGCTAAAGCCTGTTTTCAGGTAACATTACAAATCCTCCGCACCGCCGCACAACGCCCGAATTTCCCGCTGTATGGGGGGATTTTTGCCGCATTCTCTGGCGAAACACTCCGCGATACCCTCTCTTATTTCGATCTCCCGCTCAAACAGGTAGCAGGTACCCAAGAGAAAGGGCGACTATTAACTATTTTGGGCTATTCACAGCAGACATTGGGACAAAGCGAACGCGCCATCGCCCTTCACAAAGAAGCCCTAGATATTGCCAATCAAGCCGGAGATCGCCCGTGTGAAATTGCCAATCTCAACCATCTGAGCCGAATTGCGATCGGTCAAAAAGATTATCCCCTGGCGATTAGTTTCAGTCAACGCGCTCTAATTTTAGCCAGACAGACGGGTGATAAATTGGGTGAAGCTAATGCCCTAACTAACGTTGGCTACTCAGAAGTACTCGCGGCACATGCGATCGACCAAATGGACGAAGAGATCTACGAACAGAATATCAGTTATCTCGATCGAGGTCTCAAACTTGCCGAAACATTAGAAGACAAACAGAGTTTAGCCCTGTGCTATCACAGCCTCGGACTCGCCTATCTCACCATCCAACAGCCAGAAAAAGCGATCGAATATCTCCAATTGGGTACCAAAGCCGCCCAAGCCGTCGGTGACTTGTACCTCCAAGGACTGAATCTCACCTACCTCGCTGAGGCGCACCACAGCCTGGAAAAAAATAAAACTGCGATCTTTTATAGTTGTCTGGCAATGTACCAGCTTCATCAAATCGGTGCCAAGGAGTGGCGACAGAGCGCGAGTTTAGCCACGATCTTGCAAGGGCAACTCGGACGTGAAGAATTTGAAAAGGTCTTAGTCCAGTATCGCCCTAATTTGCTACCTGCGATCGGTGTCGATGGCTATGATTATCTACCCCAATTACTAACTAAGTATCTGAATGGTGACGGTTGATTTAGATTGACATGGCATCACTGTCGAGCTTTAATTGACGAATTACTTACAAAATGAGAGAATAGCCCTGTATTAGCCACGGAGCGTTATGCACCTAATCTCCATTAGTAAGCTGCGGCTGGATGTGGTGAAGTATCCTGATGCGAGTAAACCTGTAGAAGCTTGGTACAACATCGTTAGAACTGCCGAATGGCAGAGTTTAGAAGATGTGCGACAAATTTACCCTAGTGCTGATGCAGTTGGCAATTTCACTGTTTTCGACATCAAGGGAAATACCTATCGTCTAATTGTTAGTATTAATTACGAAGACGGGACTATTTATTATAAATATTTCCTGACTCACGCCGAATATGACAAGGATAAGTGGAAAAATGACCCTTACTTTTGACCCGCTCGTCTATATCGATCTGCTCTCACAGATGATACCTGGGGTAATTGAGACAGAAGCAGAATATCACCGCCTGTTGACATTGACAGAATCATTGCATTTCAAAAAAGAGCGAACTTTAGAAGAGAAAAAAATTTATAAGTTGCTCGTCACGTTAATCGAGCTATACGAGTCCCAACAATACTCACTCCCTGCGTCTTCGCCCCAGGAAATATTACAGCATATTATGGACTCTAGTGGTTTGCGACAAACAGATGTAGCAGAAATTATCGGAGCCTCAAGTGGTGTCGTGTCTCAGATTGTCAATGGTAAACGGACAATTAGTAAGGCTCAAGCAAAAGCGTTGGGATCTCGCTTTAAAGTCTCTCCCAGTCTATTTATTTGAAATATAGCAATCCTAAACGATTGGCTAGATTGAGGTAGGGTGTGTTAGGCGCAAGCCGTAACGCACCAGTATGCGATCTCCAGGATCTGATTTAGGCTTGCTACATAAGGGTTAAGTAAAGGAATATACGGGCTGATACCTACGATTATTTACCACAAATACTAGTTAAGTATCTACGCGATCGCAGTTTCTAGCCAACACTCAAAATGTATGTAGTACAGATCGAAAAAAAGGCATCTATCCTTGGAAGTATCTTGGCAGTACCCGATCCCCTCCCCCCCAGCAAGGGTAGTTATTACCGAACCCGATCGCTAAAATAACTATTCCCAATCGCTAAATTTACTGTGTTAAGATTTAATGACACAGGACAGCAGGGGATGGAAAACAGCCATGTTTGAACGCTTTACAGAAAAAGCCATTAAAGTAATCATGCTGGCCCAGGAAGAAGCACGTCGCCTGGGGCACAATTTCGTCGGTACCGAGCAAATCCTCTTAGGATTGATTGGCGAGGGTACTGGCGTAGCAGCAAAGGTCTTGAAATCGATGGGGATCAACCTCAAAGACGCACGGATCGAAGTTGAGAAGATCATCGGACGTGGTTCGGGTTTTGTAGCAGTTGAAATCCCCTTCACCCCCAGAGCGAAGCGTGTTTTAGAGCTATCTTTAGAAGAAGCCCGCCAACTGGGACACAACTATATCGGCACCGAACACTTACTACTAGGCTTGATCCGCGAAGGTGAAGGCGTAGCAGCACGAGTTCTCGAAAACCTGGGTGTGGACTTAACCAAAGTTCGGACTCAAGTAATTCGGATGCTCGGCGAAACCTCAGAAACTGCGACAGCAACTGCTGGCGGTCGATCGGGCGGTAGTAATAAAACACCGACACTAGATGAGTTTGGTTCCAACCTCACTCAAATGGCTCATGACGGTAAATTAGACCCCGTTGTCGGTCGAGCAAAAGAAATCGAACGAGTCATCCAAATCCTCGGACGACGGACTAAAAATAACCCCGTTTTAATTGGCGAACCAGGTGTTGGTAAAACAGCCATCGCCGAAGGTTTAGCCCAACGCATCGCCAATCAAGATATCCCCGATATCCTTGAAGACAAGCGCGTTGTCACCCTCGATATCGGTTTATTGGTCGCTGGGACTAAGTATCGTGGTGAATTTGAAGAACGCCTCAAGAAAATCATGGATGAAATCCGCCAAGCCGGAAACGTCATCCTGGTAATCGATGAAGTCCACACCCTGATCGGTGCTGGTGCTGCTGAAGGCGCGATCGATGCTGCAAATATCCTCAAACCTGCACTAGCACGGGGCGAACTGCAATGTATCGGTGCAACCACTCTCGATGAGTACCGTAAGCACATCGAACGGGATGCTGCTCTAGAACGTCGCTTCCAACCAGTAATGGTCGGCGAACCTAGTGTAGACGAAACGATCGAAATCCTCCACGGTCTCCGCGAACGTTACGAACAGCACCACAAGCTGAAAATCACCGACCTCGCGCTGGATGCTGCGGCAAAACTAGCCGATCGCTATATCGCCGATCGCTTCTTGCCCGATAAAGCGATCGATCTAATGGACGAAGCTGGTTCTCGCGTCCGCTTGCTCAATTCCCAACTCCCCGCAGCAGCAAAAGAGCTGGACAAAGAATTACGCAAAGTGCTCAAAGAGAAAGACGAAGCCGTCCGCTCTCAAGATTTTGATAAAGCAGGTGCTCTCAAAGACCGCGAAATCGAAATCAAAGCTGAGATCAAAACGATCGCTCAAACCAAGAAAGCTGCCGATGAAACCGAAGAGCGCGTGATGCCTGAAGTCACCGAAGAAGACATCGCGCACATCGTCGCTTCTTGGACAGGCGTACCAGTGAGCAAGCTCACCGAATCTGAGTCCGTCAAACTGCTAAATATGGAAGAAACCCTCCATCAGCGGTTGATCGGTCAAGAAGAGGCTGTCAAGGCTGTCTCCCGTGCAATTCGTCGCGCTCGTGTTGGACTAAAAAATCCCAACCGTCCGATCGCCAGTTTCATCTTCTCAGGCCCCACTGGAGTTGGTAAAACTGAGCTGACCAAAGCTCTGGCTAACTACTTCTTCGGTTCCGAAGACTCGATGATCCGTCTGGATATGTCCGAGTACATGGAGCGTCACACCGTATCTAAATTGATCGGTTCGCCTCCAGGTTACGTCGGCTACAGCGAAGGCGGTCAATTGACCGAAGCCGTCCGTCGTCGTCCTTACACCGTCGTCTTATTCGATGAAATCGAGAAAGCGCACCCCGACATCTTTAATATGCTCCTGCAAATTTTAGAAGACGGTCGCCTCACCGATGCCAAAGGACGCACGGTAGACTTCAAGAACACCATGATCATCCTGACCTCGAACGTGGGTTCCAAAGTGATCGAGAAAGGTGGTGGTGGTCTAGGTTTCGAGTTCTCGGACAACAAAACCGAAGCAACTTACAATCGCATCCGTAGCTTGGTCAACGAAGAACTCAAAAACTACTTCCGTCCAGAGTTCCTCAACCGTTTGGATGAAATCATCGTCTTCCAACAGCTCACCAAGCCAGAAGTTAAAGAGATCGCCGACATTATGCTCAAGGATCTATTCGGTCGCCTGACCGAGCAGGGAATCAAGCTAGAAGTCACAGATCGCTTCAAGGATCGACTCATCGATGAAGGTTATAACCCTGCATACGGTGCGCGTCCACTGCGTCGGGCAATTATGCGATTACTAGAAGACATCCTCGCTGAGGAAATGCTCTCCGGTCGTCTCAAAGATGGTGATACCTCGATCGTCGATATCGGCGAAGATGGTAAAGCCATTGTCACTCCCAAGCAGGACATTCTCGCTAAAGTAGCACCCGATTTGCTAGCACCAGTAGGCGAGTAAATAAGTAGTCAAAAATCGAACCTTCGATAATTAGCTATTAGCAAAAACAGGCAGACTCAGTTGAGTCTGCCTGTTTTTGTAATTAAATTTGATTGTTTCGGCATTCTTTATCGACAGAGATGTAGCAGTCGCCACATCGGTTAGGACATGTTAGTCCGCGAAGCGAAAAGCTCGCGCCCCAGGATCGCCTGTCCGTGATTTTAATCGCTGTCATAATCGCCTTGGCGGTTGCTATATTAGCGTATTGATTAACTCATCTATTTGTAAAAGTCCTTGAGTAATTTGCTGTACTCTATTCAATTCATCAGCCGGATCTGGTGGTTGTCTAGTTCGGTAAGATGTAGCTGAAGAATGTGCAACTAAACCTCTTTGCTCTCCAAATGTATTTAAGTCAGCTAGCAAAGCTGAATCTAAGTCATCACTGTCTATACCAATTGGTAAAAGTAATGACAATATATTAGCTTCCTTCACGCCATGATTTTGATTAATTGTTCGGATAAAACAATTGATAGCTGAGTCGATTTTTTTATCGATTTTTATTCGTTCTAGCGCAACTATTTTACTTCCTCTCACAGGACTAAGAGTATCTGGAGGTACATCCATCATCTCTCCTGAGAAAGCCAGTAAACTCAGTAAAGTACGAGAAGTTTTACCTTGATTATCCCAATCTCTTTTTGCATCTATTGCTAATTGTTTTACCCGATCTTCAAGATATGCTTCAATTTCAGCATGAGCTAACACTCTATATGCAATTGTTAGAGCTAACTGTCGATCGGAATATATACCTGTAGGATTAATTTTAGGCAAGAACTGCTTTTTTAACCTATTTAATTCTCTAGTCAAAGTAATGAATCTAGCAGATCTTGACATATCTAGATAACCACTTACCTTAAACCATCAAATTTAATCCAATCTTCAACAAGTTCAGGCACCTTGAATTTTAGGTTCAGAACATCCGATAAAGATTTCCCCCATAGTGATAGACGTGTATATGTTCCACGAACATCTGTCGTTCCTCTGACACTTTCTATAAAACCGTTGCTAGGTTCAGAGCATAGCTCTTTGAAAGCAGCTTCTACCTTATCTTTGTTGATTACAGCAGCCTCTCTGATAATTTTATCTGAGAAATAAAACACCATTACATCTAGAGTAGCTCGATTGAACTGGCTGCGATAAGTTTCATTTTCACTTACCCAAACACGAGCAAAGTACTTATCTCCAAATATTGATATAGTTGCTTCGACTGCATGTTCAAATTGGTTAACTACATCTTTTATGTCATCTTTTTTCTCATCCCACTCTTTGTTTAAAAATTTACAAGTCATATTCAGAAACTTTTTGATATTACCGCGATATTGAGGCAAGAAATAATGGAAGGCTACATATCGCAATAATAATTCTACATCTCGCATCCGAAAATCACCATTTTTACTTTTAAAGATCTTCTTTAAAACCGGACTTTCGACAGATATATCGTCTAGAAAATCAATGAATTTACCTGGGTGCAATGCCTGTCTAAGCTCTTGCGCGGATAATGGTGTATTTTCCAGATTAAGCCGCAAGAAAATTTTGTGAAGAAGACTCTCACTATGCCAATTACGAATTACAATAGTACGAATTGTTTGGTTGTTGAGTTCATCAAGTACCGAACTCAATTCAATATTATTCTCGATCGATTCATAAGTACGACCATTGAGATCTGGTCTAAATTCTAAGCCTGTTAAAGCAAAGTTATTATTCTTTGTTTCACTTTGACCATAGAATTGTAGGATTGTCAGTAGACGCTGCTTACCATCAAGGACTATATATTTCCCACGTTCCTTATTGTTAGCTAGAACTATTTGTGGAATAGGAAAGCCAAGCACGATCGATTCTATAAATCTACTTTTGCGAATTTTACTCCAAGCATCTCTTCTTTGAAATCTTGGATTTAGCTCTATATTTCCGCCGACAATTTGATGGAGGATAGTCTCTGTTGTCCAGTCAGTGCCAGATATAATTATTACAGAAATCTCTTTTAATTCTTTCAAATGGAGATCGGTCGATTCAATTTCACCTTCTCGTTCTTCATCTTCTTCAAAAAGATTTATGATTTCTTTTTCTTCTAAAAGCTTTAACCCAACCATAACTGTATCCTAGCAGTATAAACTTATAATAACGTAAATTAATGGCGCAACTATTCAGTCATCTACGTGGTGCTACGTTGTTAAATTATAGATTCCAGGATTCTCGTTCGCATAGCGTACCATAGGTAATCGAACCCCATCCCACATTTCAACCCACCAGATCCACGCTACGATAGATAATCGATCGAGCAATGGCTACTTCTACCTCGCCACTCAAATTGAATACGTTTCTTTGCGTGCACACATTTAATGTAGATAAGCTACTGCCAAATCGATTTTGGGCGCATATTTGCGACTATTTATTCCCTAGCTTTAGACAACCACGCACACGCATCCCTCCTTTAACTCAGCAAATCGTATGTCAACACTAACTTGCACTCGGAACAACTGTAAAGGCACGATTGATGATGGTTATTGCGATACCTGTGGGATGGCTGCGCTCAAATCTCAATCCGAACTCGACATTGCACTCGCTGCAAGTACCAGCAACCAACCAGTTCAAGCTAGTTCCCAGAGCCTCAAAACTGCGCCTAATAGTGCCTCAGTTACGACAGGTACCGGATCGAGTCCGACGAGCAATCGCTCGCGTGGTACTCGTCGGAGTGCGCCCACAGTGGGCAAAAGTAGTCGCCGTCAACTGGGTGCGGGATTGGTTTCGATTCCTGAATTGCCCTCTACTGCGCCCGAATTAGCAATATTAGCCGAAGCGAAGGTACCTGAAAATAAGCGGTTTTGTGCGGCTTGCAATCAAGCTGTCAAACGAGATCGAGGCTTTTGTACCAAGTGCGGGCAAAAATATAATTTCGTACCGAGTCTGGTACCTGGAGATGTCGTCGGCGAACAGTATCAAGTCAAGGGCGCGATCGCGTATGGTGGGTTAGGCTGGATCTATCTGGGCTTCGACAAATTATTATCACGGTATGTCGTCCTCAAGGGGTTATTAAATAGTGAAGATGCAGCGAGTGCGGCGGTAGCTCTTGCCGAGCGGCAATTTTTGGCAGCCCTCAAGCACCCGAATATCGTCGGGATTTATAACTTTGTCACTCACGATGCCGAAGGCTATATCGTGATGGAATACGTCGGCGGTAAAACGCTCAAGGAAATTCGCAAAGAGCGCGGGAAGCTCCCAGTAGCTGAAGCCATCGCCTATATCCATCGGGTGCTGGGATCTTTTGCATATCTCCATCAGCTCGGTTTGGTTTACTGCGACTTCAAGCCAGATAATGTCATGCTCGAAGCGGATGATATCAAACTCATCGATTTGGGTGGGGCGCGCAAAATTGACGATCCCGATGGGGACATTTATGGGACGATCGGTTATGCTGCTCCCGAAGCTGGCGAAGGGCCGACGATCGCATCGGATCTATTTACGATCGGGCGAACTTTAGCCGTATTAGTGACGAATATTCCAGGCTTCAGTACCGAGCATCAATATACCTTACCCAGTGCCCAGTCAGATAGCGTTTTTGCCAAACAAGAATCGCTCTACCGCTTCCTGCTCAAAGCTACAGCAACAGCGGCTGACGATCGATTTCAGACAGCCGAAGAGATGGCGGAACAACTTTTGGGCGTATTAAGAGAAGTTGTCGCCGCCGAAACTAATACCCCGCGCCCAGCTACGAGTATTTTATTCGATGGCGATAGGTTGGCTGTCACCGCTGGTGGTGATTTTAGCCCGATTGAACCTAGTTATTTACATTTGCCCCATTTACTCATCGATATCAAAGATCCAGGCTTTAACCTCGTCGTCAATGCCTCTATGACTACGGATATCGATCGCCGGATCGAGCAATTAACTCAGGTAGTCAAACAATTACCCACATCGATCGAAGCCAAACTCCGACTGGCAAACAGTCTCATCGATCGAGGGCACATCGCAGCAGGTGACTATACTGCCGCCGAACTGCTATTGGAAAAAGTAGCCCAGCAAGATGCTTGGGATTGGCGGGTAGACTGGTATCGCGGTAAATCACTCCTCGCTCAAAATCAGCCCCAGGAAGCGCAAGCAGCATTCGATCGAGTATATTTCGATTTGCCTGGAGAACTCGCGCCCAAACTGGCATTTTCCATCGCTGCCGAGCAGGGCAGCAACTATCCCCTCGCCACTCAGATGTACGAAATTGTCGAACGTACCGATCTCAATTATCCCACTGCTGCCTTTGGTTTAGCCCGTTGTCGGCTGATGCAAGGCGATCGAAATGCCGCTGTCACCGCCCTACAACAAGTTCCGCCTACATCTAATCTCTATACTAGAGCAAAAGTGGAAATCGCCCGAATTTTGGTCGATCGACAATTGCCAGTAGCCATCAATATTCCCCAACATCCCGAACCAACTCTCACCGAACTTAAATCAGCCACCCAAACAGTAGAATCCCTCACTCTAGAAGGGATCGAAAGATATCGACTCGATCGACAAGTATTAGAAACAGCCCTAACTTTACTTACATCAAAAGCCATTACCGCTCAGAATAATTTGATGATTTTGGGACAGCCACTTGAGGAAGTTAAACTGCGGGAAGGTTTAGAAAAAGTCTTGCGATCGATCGCGCATTTGAGCACTGGAGCGGAGAAGATCGTGCTGGTAGATGAAGCAAATCGAGTTAGACCAAAAACACTATTTTAGATCGGTAGACATTTCTGTAGTTGGCAATGCCCAGGCTACTTTTCTGCATAGTTGGATATATTCATGAAAATAAAAATTGGAAAGAAGGGTCTAATTAATCAGGGAGATATGAAAGGTTGGTATATAAGAGTTGATGATGACTGTAAAAATACGGGGTTTTTTTTAATTATTTCCAACTCATCTCCTGATATGTTGTCTGGGGTAGGGTATGATGATTGGGTAGAAAATGAAGCTTCCCTAAAAGACTTCTTTGAAGAAAGTTCTTGGACTATCAATTGGACTGAAGATTAACAGATAATATCCAAAACAAATGTATAGGGAATTAGGGTGGGTATTGACCACCACTTAAACCCTGTAAATATCGATAAATTAAATTTATTTTTATACTCGTTCGCGTAGCGTCTCCTGTGGAGAATCGAGAGCTAACCAACTAGTCAAATCTTCCATCTGGGTAAAGTCTAACAAATCCTCACCAAGAGATTCGACTCGATCGAGTGTTAGGCTATTTACTTGTGCTTGAATTTCAGGACTGATAGTTCCAAACTTCCGAGCTAGAAGTCTTAGCACCAAGGATCTTCCTTCATCTGTCCGAGCATCTTGATATACTCGTGTCTGTTGTAACTCAATTCCTAACATTAGATCTACCTCATCTCTACTCAGAGTATTGAACTTATACAAAATAATCGTTGACACTAAATTAATTATATCTCTGCTGCCTTGTGCCTGTCCGATTAGCCTTCTCGCTTCAGCTTTCGCCTCATCTCCCTCCAGCGTCGTCAACACCATCAAACCCAACCCTGTCGATAATTCTACCTCTCCCAACTCATCTAAATAAACTCTAGTAATCCGTCCACTCGCTAACAGCTCCCGCACGATCTCTCGTTGAGATTGTTCGATGCTTCTAGATGGATAAATTACTACAGCTTGCCAATCCAAAAATAGATCGCGATGACGGTAGACGTAGATACTAATTTCAGCAAGCATTCGCTCATATAGTAACTCATCAACTTGGAATTGCACCTCACAGAAATAAACAATTCCAGATGGATTGGGTGGAATAAATACACCATCCATCCTGAATGCTGTTTCCTTTACCTCGATCGCATCAAAAACATATTGGGCTGCATTTTCAGGCGGGTGAGGAATCAAATCAAATAATAGAATCGGCGATTGCACAAATAACTGATAAAAAATCGTATCGCGCCGCATAAATACGAATGTATATTCGCTAATATTTTATCAGTTATTTGTAAAAACTAGCTATTTACTAATGCTAATCCCCGCCGATATAATTCTTGTGCGTATTCAGTCCAAGTACCTTGCCCCCAATATCGAAAACAACTAGTTTGTACCAACAAATTGTAGAGCAAAGCAGCTTGATAATCCGATCGAGTGGTGACTGTGGGATCGGCTGATACAAGTGCATCAAACTTTTGATGAAATAGTGCGCTGAGTTGATACATTGGAGCCAGGACATTATCATATCCCTGTACCCAACTCAGATTATTAGTCCAAGATGCACCATCCATATGGAATTGATGGTCGGTTTTTTTCAGTGCCTCGATCGCATTTTCTACTGAGCTAGTATCTGATTGTTCAGGATTGACTAGTTGCCAGATTTTATGTTGTTGGACGCCCTGACAAACTGGATAATCTGCTTCAGTGATGCCAACAGTTTCTAATAGTTCTAAATATTCCGTCCCATTGCAGCCGAATACACCATTACTTTGACCTTTCATTTCTTGCCAAGGGCGGGGGAAATCGCGAGGGAATTCATTCATCATCACGCCACCATTTTCGCCGTCGGCAATTTGGGTAACTAAGCAAGGAATCGATTTCCCTGCTAATTGCTGTTTACCGCGACTTTTAGCTTCATAATAAGGCTGCATTTGAGCGACTAATTTCGTATCCGAGCCTTGGGTTTTAATTAAGGCGGTGATGCTAATCGTTTCCCCTTGAGAATTACGTGCGACTAAGCGATTGGGGAGGTATTTATTATCTTGAGTTAAGCTGGCACCATCGATTTGCTCGACGGAGTGTTCTTGCACCATCAACCAGCGATAACCGCACTCCTTCAGAGCTTTGATATATTCATATAGAACATCAGGATGATTGGGGAGGTGCATCTCTGGCGGTGAGAAACCCTTAACTCGCTGGAGTGCTTCGATCCCAAAGATCGCGGCAAAATGATGTTGCCATGCTTGGATCTGGAGCTTGATATCGGGAGTCGGTGTGGACGGTACCACAGCATGACTCCACATCGTCCCCAGCCACTCAACATAGGGCTGGTACTGCCCGTCGCATGTAATCTTTTTTAGGTGATCTAGTACGTCATTTCGCCCCATCTGCTGCAATCCCCACAACAGGTTCCCCGAATAGTCCAACATGATGCGTGGGTTGCAACCAGCCGCGACTAAATCGGGGATAAACTCACCCATCCGCGCATAGCACCAGGCAAACACGTCCGCATTATGATTGTCGCCTTCACCTTGATGCTCGAACATGTATTGCAGATGTCCAATGAGTTCGCCATGTGCGCCAGCGGGAATCGTCGGTTGGTGCATATGTAGCGCACATGCAAACCCAGCAGTCATGTCTGCTAAGTGGAGATTACTAGTCGGGAGAAATACCAATTCGGCATGGTTGACAGCGGCGTGAATTTCCGCTTCTCGCCCGCAGATATTCGGCATTTCGCCGATTTGGGCTAACTCGGATATGGAGGATGGGATCGAAATCATGAGTGGCTCCTAATCTAACGATCGACCCAGAATACCAAACTACATCTGCACTCATCTCTGTCCAAGTCGGAAACTTAACTTTCGGTGGTAAGTTCGATTTAGAAAATTTCAGCTTTCATGGAGCGATGCGTTACGTTTGGCTAACACATCCGATCGAAGTAGACTTCGATCGGATCGTCCGCGCTACAATAATGCTCACGCTCGATCGATCCAAGATTCCAATTCGATCGCACGCGTTAAATGTGACTATATACCTATTACCCAATTTCACTAAATATCAGTTAATCACAGGGAGTGCGATCGATACCGCCACCCTGCTGAAGTTTCTCCAAACTACTTATCAGGAAATAGCTCCTCAACAACAAGACTATCGGCATCTACAGTCTACAGTCGATCGATATTTTAGTAGTGAGACTCCATTATGGTTTGTGACAGTAGCAACTGAACAGCGCACTCGGAAAATCGCCTGTTTGTGGTTGGGAATAGCCATCGATCAAGCGACTGGAATTCGTCACCCGAATATTTTCCTAGTTTATGTCGATGCCGCTTATCGTCGTCAAGGGATCGGCCGCGCCTTGATGGAGTATGCCCAAGTGTGGGCAAAAGCTCAAGGTTATACTCAGATTGGTTTACAGGTATTTACAAACAATCACCCCGCGATCGATTTATATCAGCAATTAGGTTATCAGCCTCGATCGATTTCGATGATGCGCGAGATTTGATCGGGTTCTAGCCTAAAAGTAGGTAGTAGGATGCGATCTAATCGGCATTTCTTAGCTGGGTAATTAGGTGGCAAGCTGAGGTGTTATCCACTTTCTAAATTGATTCTGGAATTGTTAAACTAAACATGGTAGTTAGAATCGATCGCAATTAGAACAAAGTAGCAGCTATGAAAGCAGTGGTAGTCGAAATTAGAACCCAGATCTTGATTCTTGGTACCCTGGTAGGGTTGATGTGGGGACTGGAGATCCTCGATACATTTGTCTTCAATCATGGACTCGATTCACTAGGAATATTACCCCGTCAGCAGATCGGTTTGCGAGGGATTTTATTCGCACCATTTTTACATGCTGGCTTTGCTCACCTAGCTGCAAATACTGTCCCCTTCATCGTACTTGGCTGGCTGATTATGGCTCAGAGTATCACTAACTTTGCGATCGTGTCAGTTATCTGCATCGTACTCGGTGGTTTGGGAACGTGGTTATTTGGTGCTCCGGGTTTACATATCGGTGCCAGTGGCGTGATTTTTGGCTATCTGGGATTTCTATTGACTCGTTACTATTTCGATCGCCGCCTCAGCTCTGGGATTGTGGCTTTATTCGTTGGTGTCACCTATGGTAGCGTCTTATGGGGCGTGCTACCATCTGTCCCAGGTATTTCTTGGGAAGGACATCTATTTGGTTTCTTGAGCGGCATCTTAGCAGCACGATTGGCGACCGATCGGTGATTTTTAGTAATTTTCATAGAAAAGGCGTTAATTTAACTGTCAAATTTCATACATAAGTCCGATCTAATTCGATCGTAATTCAGTGAGAATAATTGCAGGTCAAAAAATATCTTCTACAGACCCGACATTGTTGCATCACCATGAGATCTTTTGTATGAATTCTCTAGAACCAGAAGAAGAAGATTATTTATTTTGCCCATCCTTGGATTGGGACGATCTGTATACTGAGGAAACTTTTGGCGACAGGTTGAGGCTACTTTACAGTCAGTTTGATAGTAGTACCCGCGCCTTGCTGGACGATGCGCTGTTTCGCGAGACTAACCAAACCTATCTGGTGACTGGCTTAGAAATTTTATGTGCGAATCAGATTATCTATAAACGTCTAATCCAAAAGCATCAAAAAATTAGTAATCAAATCCGGTGGATCTGGCCAGAGACAGTCAGCCAGTTAGCGATTGGGATGTACTCGCCGCACTGGTATGGGCAAACTTTTAAATTGCGGTAGGATGCTGTGATCCTAAGAGGTTGTTTGAAAAGTCTGTTTTGTTACCCATACACCCTAGAGAATCCCCCAAGTCTGGGGGACTTTGACTCTAGTTCCCCCCAGACTTGGGGGGCTAGGGGGGCTAGTCAAGTGTCGCTTTATACTTTTCAAACAACCTCTAAAGAGAATTGACTGACAATTGGGAGGGTATTCGGATATCTCTCCGCAAAAGTTGTCGTACTCCCGCATAAAATAGGGATAGTGATGGAATATAGGCTATGGATAATAATAACTGGCTGCAACAAATTTTAACGTTAGGGATCGGCACGACTTCGTTGGTTGCCGAACGAGTCCGCGAAGTCAGCGAACAACTAGTCAAAGAAGGTAAAATCGATCCCGAACAAGCTAAATCATTTGTTGATGACCTGATGGGGCAGATGAAGCTAGATCCGGCGAACTTTGAGCAGCAGATGCAGCGGTTAATTCGGAACACCATGCAGGATCTAGGCGTACCGCGTCAGAGTGAGATGGACGAATTGCGCGGACGGATCGACAGGCTCGAACGTCAGCTACGGGACCAAGAAAATAAATCATGGAAATAGCCAATTTCAGGGGCTAATAATTTCCGATCGAGAACCGATCGATCCATTCCCCTAGCCACCGATGACTATAATCAGAAGGTGGTTCAAATTGAATTGAGTATGAAAGAAATTTTAGTCAGTTTAGGATTGATGCTCGGATGCGGTATTCTAATCTTAGTATTTCAGTTGACAGTAGGAGCACCAGCAGCAACTGCGGGAGCGACAGCTCAAACTAGCGACTTAGCTGCGATCGGTCAATCTACACCCACTCCCCCTACTTTAATTGCCATGGATAGCAACGAAAATCAAGTTACAACTGCATCGGGATTAAAATACGTTGAGATTGCTGAAGGTGCAGGCGAAACACCCACCAAAGGGCAGACTGTATCGGTTCACTATACTGGTACTCTAGAGAGTGGCAAGAAATTTGACAGTTCTCGCGATCGCAACCAAGCGTTCGAGTTTCAAATTGGTGAAGGTCAAGTTATCAAAGGTTGGGATGAAGGACTCAGTACCATGAAAGTTGGTGGTCGTCGCAAGCTGATTATTCCTGCGGATTTGGGATATGGTGCGCGGGGTGCTGGCGGCGTGATTCCCCCTAATTCAACACTGATCTTTGATGTCGAATTGCTGAAGATTAAGGGATAATTAGCACTCAGATGTGGCGGTTGACTAAATTACCCAACCCCAAATCCCCAGAGCTGATGGGAACATCGCTTGCTAAATGATGGTCATGGGTAGTGAGGATGTCTGCACAACCCTATTCACCATGAGTCAATCACTTTCCCTATCTTGGTCCCAGCTTGAGGAAAACATCCCTCGAACCAGAGTGCAAGTAGCTAAATTAGACAAATTACCGAACAACGAGCTGATTCTGCTCGCTCAATCTGGATTACGGGCCGAGCGAGCAGCTTTAGCCGAACTAATGCGTCGGCATCAGTCTCATGTGGATCGGATTTTGTATCACTTGGCTCCAGACTGGCAAGATCGAGCAGATCTGGCTCAGGAAGTGTGGATTCGCGTTTACAAAAATATCAAAAGTCTCAATGAACCCGAAAAGTTTCGGGGGTGGTTGAGTCGGATTGCCACCAATCTGTTTTACGATGAGTTGCGAAAACGGAAGCGGGTAGCTCCGCCACTGTCTTTGGATGCGCCGATTAATGTCGGGGATGGAACGATCGACTGGGATATCGCTTCAGATACACCCAATCCCTCAGAACATCTGAGTACGGTCGAATTTTACGACCAATTGAAAGTGGCAATTGCCAATCTACCCGCAGCTTTTCGCACGACGATCGTCCTGCGGGAAATCGAAGGGTTGTCATATGAAGAAATTGCTGATGTGACAGGAGTATCGATCGGGACGGTAAAATCGCGGATTGCTAGAGCAAGAGCAGGATTACAGTCTCAGTTAACAGGTTATTTTGAATCTTAACTAAGTTTCTCTAACTGGGAATATTAGTAATATATTTAGATTTAGCTCGTGCTGGCTTGCTAAAACTGGAAATTATTTAAATCTGGGACACACACAGGAGAATCGAGGATCGGAACATGACAGACAATTTCGATAGGGAGCAATCTGGTGCCGTTATAGACGAACGGTTTGAGTTGCTCAGTGCCTATCTCGATGGTGAGGTAACACCTACCGAACGCCAACAAGTGGAAGCATGGTTAGCCAATGACTTGGCATTTCAACATCAGTATCGTCAGATGCAACAGATGCAGCACGCATTCCCGCGCATGACGGTACCCAGCAGCCAGTCTGCTGAAGCTTTATCAGCAGGTGTATTTGCAAAACTCGATCGGCAGCGCAATCGGAAACTAGCTTGGATTGGCGGCGGAGCGATCGCAGCTACATTAGTAGCGGCTGTAACTGGACTGGGTGGCTTATTTGGCGATAATCCTCAACTACAATATGCAGCTAATAAAGCCAATATCCCCGCACCGATGATGGTGGCATTGAACGATCCAATTTTGGCGATGCCCGCTAGGGACGAACAAGTCATCGAATTACCAATGTCTTCGCCTGAAGTCAATGCAGATTAATTGCAAGTGTCACGGATCGAGTCACTATTAGATCGATGAAAATGAGCATAGGTGCGGTGTCCATGAGGATGCCGCATTTGTTTTTAGGGGAAAGTCAATTCTGGTTAATGTTCAATCGTTTTAACATTGCTGCTCGTGCTCGATCGGCTAAACTGTCATCGAGTGGTGCGAGATTTATTTCGGTTTGATACTTGGCTTGGAGTGCAGTTTTAATCATCCAGTCGGCGATGAAGGGGTTTTTGGGGATGAGTGGGCCGTGTGAGTAAGTGGCGATCGCGTTGTGATAGAATGCGCCTTCAGTGCCATCTGTGGCGTTATTTCCATACCCTTTGATGACCTTGCCTAGAGCTTCGGCATTTGGGCCGAGATAGGTTCTACCGCCGTGGTTTTCAAAGCCGACGATGAGCGGCTTTTGACCCCCTAGCAGCTCGGTAAGTTCGGCGGCGAGTCTGGTGGCGGTAATCTCGAATACGACGTTGCCAATGCACCGCTGGGTGTCAATCCCTGGATGTTTGGTTTCGAGATCGATGATGCCCATGCCTTCGATTTTTTCACCCAATCCTGGTTCGTAAAATCTCCCTAGTAGTTGAGGGGAGCCGCAGGTGAATACACCTGGTGCGCCTGCGTCTAGTTTAGCTTTGATGGCGGCGGTTTTGGCACCTGCGAGGTCGCGCATGACGATTTCTTGTTGGCGATCTTGGGCACCGCCGCCGACGATCACATCGACTTGGTGGATCGTGTCGGGAGGGGAATCGCGATCGTAGGGGATGATTTCGACGTTAATTCCTCTCCAGTGGGCGCGTTGTTGGATGGCGATGACGTTTCCTCGATCGCCGTAGGTGCTCATCAGGGTAGGATAGAGCCAGCCGATTTTTAGTTCTAGGTTCATGTTTTTTTAAATATTTTTTTAACGCAAAGGGCGCGGAGGGGTTATGGTGCTTGGGGATGGGTTGTGGGAGTTTCCGCAAAGGGCGCGAAGGATTTATTGGTGCTTGTCGAAGGTTTATGCTTAGAGGATTTTTCTACCTGTTAATATTTCGCGGACTTCTAGCATGGCGGAGTAGGTGGGGACGATGTGGAGGATTTCGTTGGGTGGGGTGAGTTCTAGGGCGGTATCGATCGCTTCTTGCAGGTTTTCTTTGATGATTAGTTTACAGTCTGAATCGAGATTTGTTTTGCTGTATTCTAATCGCAATGCCAAATCGTAAACTCGATCGCCACTAACGACAATTGTGCCGCCGGAATTGACAAATTTTTCGGTATCTACATCCCAAATCCACGAGACATCGGTACCGTCGGGGGTACGATCGTTTAAGATCGTGAGTGTGACTGAGCTACCGCCTGTTTGTTTGACTCGCTCGATTGCTCTGATGGTTTCATTCATCCCGACGGGATTTTTGGTGAGGAGAATGCGGACTTTTTTACCTTTATATACTAGTTCTTCGGATCGACCGAATGCAGCTTGGAAGGTGCTAATTGTATCGAGGATAACTGGTTTACTAATCCCGATCGATTCCATTGTGGTAATGGCGGCGAGGGTATTGTATTGATTGTAAACGCCGATTAGTACCTGCGGCCATTCTTTACTATCGATCGAGAGTTTACTTTTGGTGAAGCTACATTTCGGGCAATTAAAATCGCCTTGATGGGATAGATAAAAGCCTTTGTAGTCGAGAGCTGTGCCGCAACTCGGACAGTCGATCGAGTCTACCGCATGAGGCATTTTGTCTAGGTATAATTCTGGTTCTGTCAGTCCAAAATATTTAACTTGTTTGGGGTTTTCGCCCTGTTCTAATTGTTGTCCTAGATAAGCTAGGGCTGGATCGTCGCCATTGACAACCAAGATACTATCGCTGGATAATTCGGCAATTACTTTGCGCCAACGATAGGTAATTGTATCGACTTCACCATATCGATCGAGTTGATCGCGAAATAAGTTTAGGGCGAGAATATATTTGGGTTTTAGTTGGGGTAATACTAGAGGGATGACATTTTCATCTACTTCGAGAATGCCGTAGTCTGCTTTGAGTTTACCCGTCAGACTCGTATGCTCTAGTAGTGTGGTAATTAAACCATTAACTAAATTAGCTCCCGCTTCATTATGAACTACCTTCCAACCATCTTTTTCTAAGATTCCGCGCAATAGGAGTGAGGTAGTAGTTTTGCCATTAGTTCCGGCGACGACAATTACCCCATACTTAATCTGCTGCGAAAGCATGGTTAAAATCTGCGGATGAAGCCGTTTACCGATGGTACCAGGGAGGACACTCGCAGCACCTAGTTTGAATGTCCGAATTGTCGAGGTAATTGTTTTGGCTACAAATACCGCAATTCCCAATCTGACTCGATCTAATAAATTTATCTGCACCTTGACACCCTGTTTCAGCGATGGACTAGTATCGGGGTGACTACACCACCTGAAGCTGCACATTATATCAATAGTTGGGGACAGGTTTTGGTTTGGGCAAGAGCGGGATAATATTAACTGCTAAAGTAGAGATCTAAAAACATCATTCTGACTTCGGTTGCAGCTAGCGATCGCCTCTGAATATGACTATCCTACTGATTCAGTCTCCAAAGCTCCCACCTACAGTCACTTGGGAAAAACTCCCTCCAGATTTTGAATTACCTGACGAACCAGTGGAAAGCAATCTTCAACCCCTCCTAGCGGCTGCTCTACGCGAATCTCTAGAGTTAGCTGGCTTACTACTCGAATCTGTAATTATTGCCACTAACTTTGGCATCTGTGCCACAGTCGATGGGAAAACTGTCGTCAAGGCTCCAGATTGGGTTTATATACCTGCGACTAAACCTTTCCCAAATGGCGAAAGTCGCCGCAGCTACACTCCTTGCGCTGAAGGAGATCGTCCCAGCATCGTGATGGAGTTTATTTCGGCTACCGAAGGGGGCGAATATTCATTCAATCCGCATTACCCATATGGTAAGTGGTACTTTTACGAACAGATTTTAAAAGTGCCGACTTATGTGATTTTTCATCCTCAACTCAGAGTGTTAGAGGTGTATCACTTGGTAGATGGGAAGTATCAACTAGCATCACCCGATGAAAATCGACACTATTGGATTGAATCCTTGGGCTTGTTTTTGGGTGAATGGCTCGGTAAAAAATCTGAATATGATGGTTGTTGGCTGCGGTGGTGGGATCGGGCTGGGAACTTACTCCTCTGGGGTGGCGAGCTATTAGCACAAGAACGTCAGTTAGTAGAACAAGAACGTCAGTTAGCAGCACAAGAACGTCAACGGGCGGAGCAAGCTGAAGAAAAAAGTGTTCGCTTGGCGGAACGGCTCAAGGAGATGGGAATCGATCCAGCAGACATCTAGCCCCAATTCACATGCCGATCGTTCGCGCAGCGTAGGTGCCTAATCGATTACCACAGCTCAGGGGTTTGAACCCCTTGCTTTGAGGTGGATTGTCTCGTTCCCGCGAACCTCTCCGAATCGCTATCAACTATCAACTGTACGCGTGGCGGTAACGATCGATAGGGCGACAATTGGGGCGGTGATGGTGCGGAGGATGTGCCGTCCGAGGGAGACTAGTTGAAAGTTGTGCTCGATCGCTAATTCTATTTCTGCATCCGTCCAGCCGCCTTCAGGGCCGATCGCGATGATAATCTGGGGAGCAGTGGGTTGGTTGGATTGAAGACACGTCAGCAGGTGAGGATATTCTCCTCTGGCTTCACATAGATATTTGGAACTTTCGATCGACAGTTGACTGAAAATAGTCTGTAATGGCTGTGGTTCGGCAATTGTGGGGATAGTTAGTCGCTCGGACTGTTCGGCGGCTTCCTGGGCAATTTTGCGCCATCTCTGGAGCTTTTGCGGACTAGGATTGAGGAGGGTACGATCGCTGATGGTGGGAAGGATGGTGGTTACGCCTAGCTCGGTACAGGCGCGAACGATATCGTCGAAGTTATTACCTTTGGGGAGCGCGCAAATTAGGGTAATGGCTTGGGTAGGCTCCCGACTCGCTAGCAGATCGGCTCCACTCGCGAGTGGGGTAATTATTTCAATAATTTGGGCAGTTGCTGCGGTTGTTCGCTGGGAACTGTTGACGATGATTTCGCAGAGGTAGAGTTTTCCGGTACCATCAATGGCTTCAAATTTGGCACTAGGTTGCAGTCGGATGACGCGAGTCAAATAGTGGTGTTGATCTGGTGTGAGTGCGATGTCCTGATGGCGGATCTGACTAGGGGCGATCGTGATACGTTGCAAGGTGTTTAGGATCGTGGGATGAATTGACTACAGTATATTGTTCATGTAAGATATACATGTGCTACTTAGATCGAATTACGGGGAATACTGACAGAGTATCACTCGAAATGTATAATCCTATCGTTCTGGTAAATAAATGCTTGCATCTACCACCAATCTCGACCAATGCTATCAGTTATTAGGCATCGATCGAGGAGCATCGATCGAGCAACTCAAAGCTGCATACCGTTCATTAGCCCGTAAATGGCATCCCGATCTCAACCCAGACAATCTCGAAGCACATCAACGCTTTATTACGATCGATCGGGCTTATCGAATTTTACTCGATCGCGCCCAAACACATTCAACCCAACCCTCAACTACTGTTCGAGTCACCACTCCTGCTGCGCCACAACCCGTAGCAACTCCCAAACCGAGTAAAAGTGAGGAGGAATTCAAGTGGCAAATATATCATCAATTGCAGTCATTACTAAAGCAACAACAATTTCTCAACGCGATCGTGTTGATTGAGAGTTTAGCTCATCACATCCCACAGGATCTGCAAGTTTGTCAATGGCAAGGAATTATTTATTCTCAATATGCCAATCAGTTGAGCCAGCGCAGAGAATTTGACAAGGCACGAATTTATCTCAAGAAAGCTCTGAAAGTCGATCCTCACAATCGACAACTGTGGCAAGAAGTCGATCGAGCATTCAATCGAATTACTCGATTAAGTTAATCTTCTGAAATACCCCAAGCTCCCCTTAACGAGCGATACTCACAAAGCCAGCTTTTTCGAGTAAGTTTTGTCCTTGCTTAGTTTTTAATAGATTTGCATAAGCTTCACCAGCTTTTTGACGATCGAGATCGTTAGTGTTGATGATGACATAAATCTCGCGAGTGAGGGGATAATCTCGACTTCTGACTACTTTTGGCTCGATTTGATTACGCTTTCCGCGCTCGCAAGCAGCAGCAGATTGTAATGGTTCTTGATAGGGTTTAACCAAATGAGCGGCTGTTTTACCGATCGCTAAGGGTTTAGTATTGCAAGAGTCGGTAATGACTTCCTTTGCTGCACCATAATAAATCCCACCCAAATTATTTTTGACTTGCTGCAAGCCTTCAGTCGTATTACTGACGCTCCGCACCTGCCATTTATCTCCTTTTTTTAATACCAAATCCTTAAAAGAAGAAACCGTACCACCAGAGGTTTCGGGGCGAGAAAAGGCAACAATCGCTAGATTTGCTCCGCCAACTTGATTCCAATTAGTTACTTTTCCCGTGTAGATATCTCGCAATTGTTCTACTGTTAAACCAGGAAGTTGGAGTTGGGGATTGACAACCACACTTATTGCATCGAAAGCTACAGCTTCTTGTTTGAGTTGACGTGCTTTGACGCGAGGATCGTCCTTATACTTAGATTTATCTAACGCGATCGAAGATTGAGCAAAATCTAAATCGCCTTCGAGCAACCAACAGATTCCTGCATTGGAACCAGGCTTGGCTTCACACTTGCCATTCTTGGTCGATTTAAAATTGGGAGAACTAGCGTCAGCATATACTATCTCATATTTAGGAAAAACGCCTCTAATACCAGCATCGATCGAAGATTGTAACTGTCTAGTGGTTGCCCAAGTCGTACTTCCCCCGAACTTAAATACGCCTTGAGGAATATCTTTAATTTCAGTAAAAGCTTCCCCTGTGCTGTTAGTTGCAGTCTCAGGAATTGACGGTTTAAAAGTCAACAACCACACCGCCAAACCAGATAAGACGATCGCAATTGGAATCCAGATTTTGGATTGAAATCGTCGCCCAGATGGGGGAACTGATGGGATCGTCGGTATTGACTGCGGTTTGGCAGCAATTGGATTTACGGGGGGCGGTGGGGGCGTACCTGTACTCTGATGAGTAAATATGGGCGAGAGGGTAGCAATTTCCCTCAAAATAGTTGCCGTACTATCGGGACGCTGACGCGGATCTGCTTGCATTAATCGATCGATTAAATCTAAGAGATCGTCAGATACATGGGGAGCTTTATCTCGCCATACTAATAGATCCAGATCGAGATCATAGATCTCCATCGGTTCTTGAGCCGTCAGTAAATAAACAAAGGTGCGCCCTAAAGCAAAAAAGTCAGACTGAGCAAAAGCTTCCCCCCGCTCCTGTTCGGGAGCCGCATAGCCAGGAGTATAGATCCGAGTCCCTTGTCCGCCACTAGCACTCACAGCGGCTTGTTTGGCTGCACCAAAGTCGATCGTCACTAATTGCCCATCATGTTGGAGAATGATATTCGAGGGCTTAATATCGCGATGAAAAATGCCCCGACGGTGGATTTCTTGGAGGATATTAGTTAATTGGGAGAGCCAACCGATCGCTGTTTTCTGGTCGATCGCTCTCTTGATTACTTTGATATACTCTTCTAAATCCATCCCAAAGATGCGCTCCATCACCAAGCAATGTAGGGCAATCTGGGAGCCATTGGGAGAATACAAAAAGAAATCTTCAACTAGGGGGATACCAGCAATACCTTCGCCAGTAAGGCTTTCCAGTACTTGATATTCTCGATCGAATAATTCGATCGCTTTAGGATTGTTGCTTTTGAGGACTTTCAAGACTTTAGGTACACTCAGCTCCGTAACTTCATAGGTATCCCCAAAGCCGCCTTTGTTACTCATTAATTTAGTAACTCGATATTTACCTGCTAGGAGCAGTTCTGAGCCACAGCTTTGACAAAATAACGTCCGATCGGAGTTTTCCGGTTGCGGACACTGAGGATTGATACAGAGACTCATGCAACCTTAATTCGAGGTGAGAAGGTATGTAGGGTAGGTAGGGGGCATTACTACCCCTTTCCCCCCGATAAACCGTGCTTACAAGTTTCCAAGTACACGGCTTGAGCAATTCACTTTTGGTGGTGAATTTTGTGGTGGCAGTATCGATGAACCCAGATTAAATTTCTGATTTCATCTTTTCCACCTTCGCTTCTGGGATTAATGTGATGTAAATCTATGGGTTCGTCATTGAATAATGATTCCCCACAAACTGTACATTTGTATTCTTGGCGTTGGGCTATTCTTTGTTTGAGTTTATTGTATTTGGAGGCTTTGCTTTTATCTTTGGTTTTACCCCTATTTTCCCAATACTCCCTTAAATTGGGGTCATCAGGAGAGGCATTTTTAACAACCATTGAATGTCTCTCAATCGTAAACCAAGAGAACTTTAGCATATATGCTCCGTTACTTTTGTCTCCAAAGTCCCAGTTGCCATTTCTCGAAAAATTGAGTCTGCCCCAATATTTACCCGCTTTCCATTTATTGGATTTATTAGGGTGAGTTCTGTTGGCGTATCTTTTTTGTCGAGTGAATAAATAATCGTCTAAACTACTGAATATTGAACTCGACACTACCTTTCGGCAGTATTCTGTAATTCCCCTAATGATGGGGTTTATTTCAGCAATTAAAATCCCTACTGCTTGTCCGTTGTGTCTGAGGAACACTTCTCTGATTTTGGATTTCGCTTTTTCAACAAACTTTTTAGAAGGTTTGATTAATAGCTTATATCCAGTTTTGGTGTTATTAACCTTGTAATGT
>ENA-OFCX01000038-OFCX01000038.1-metagenomes-genome-assembly--contig:-NODE-38-length-66584-cov-5.463001_pt1 | contig 66584 bp, 57 predicted proteins | sample MGYA00153384_OFCX01 | MGnify analysis MGYA00153384
CGCCGGTCACGTAGAGGGTGTCCAGCCCGGCGCGTTGCAGCGAATCCAGCGCCTGCAACAGCAGGGTTGATTTGCCGATGCCAGGATCGCCGCCTATCAGCACCACGCCGCCTTCAACAATGCCGCCGCCGAGTACGCGGTCCAGCTCCTCGTGGCCGGTAGGCGTGCGCGCCATGTCGGTCGCTTCAATATCTGCAAGGGTGGCAACTTCGGACGCTTTGGCCAGCGAGGCAAAGCGGTTCTTCGCGGGGGCGTTGCTCTCAACGACGGTCTCGATCAGCGTGTTCCAGGCATTGCAATGCGGGCATTTTCCCAGCCACTTGGGGCTGATGCCGCCGCATTCAGTGCAGGTGAAACTGGTTTTTTCCTTGGCCATGGCGCAAGTGTAGGCAGTGCGCCGCGGCAACCGACGAAGACGGACGCCCCGGTCAAGCCGCGGTGTCCCGAAGCGGGCCGCAACGCCCTTGCTCGCGGGAGAACCCCGGTTGACGCCACACCGGGCTCATTTAATATATTAAGTAATCACGCCCAGCCATCGAACCGCCATGCGTCCGACCTTCGTTCACCGCAACCTGCCGCGCCTGAGCGACCTGCTGCGACTCGGCGACGAAGGGTTGAAGGCGCTGCTGGGCGACTGGCTCGAAGGCGTCTACACCGCCGAGCACCTCGATCAGGCGCTTGTCGCCCGGCCACGGCTCTCGCAGGGCGAGGTGATCATGACGCGCGAGGGGCATGCCGTGAGCGCGCACGCGGTGAGCTTTTATGCCCCCGATTCCGAGCAGGCCGGCATGCTGGCGCGTGCCCAGGAAATTCAGAACCTGGCCACGCAGTTGCGTGCCCAGCAGCTGATCAGCGAGGATTCCCGCACTGCGCTGGTGCGGGCCGAGGCGGCTTGCACCGAGGCATCGCAACACCTGGTCGCAGCGCGGCGCGAGGCTGGCGAGACACAGACCCGCGCGCACCAGTGTCAAGTCGAACAGTTGCGGCTGTTGCAGCAGGCCGAGCAGTCGCAGCGTCGCCACGGCCAGCTTGAAACCGAACTGGCCGAGCTCGACGCAGCACTCGACGCGCTGGCCGAGCGCAGCGCCATCGGCGAGGCCCGCTTCGAGGAACTCGACCAGCAGCTGGCGATCGCGCAGGAACGCCACGCCGAGCTCGAAGACACTGTGATCGGTGCGCAGCGCCGGCTGGCAGAGGCACGCGAACAACTGCGCACGCTCGAACGCCAGGCGCAGGAGGCGCAGTTCGCATCGCGCTCGCTGACGGCTCGGCGCGCCGAGCTGCAGCGCAGCATCGACACCGCAACACAACAGCTGGCCAGCAACGAGCGATCCGAGGTGCAGTTGCAGGAAGAATTGCTGCGCTTGACGGACGCCGCAGCGCAGGCCGGCCTGCAAACCGCGCTGGCGGTGCGACTCGAGCGCGAGACCGCGCTCGGTGCCTGCCGCAGCGATTACGACGACCTGACGACGCAGCTGCGGCGCGCCGACGAACAACGGCTGGCGCACGAGCACAGCCTGCAGCCGCTGCGCGAACGCGTCACGTTGCTGCAGCTCGAGGCGCAGGCCGCACAGCTCGGCGGCGCGCAGTTTCTCGAACAGCTGACCGCCGCCGCGGTCGACCTGCACGCGCTGGGCGCGAGCGTCGAAGCGGGCAAGGTCCGGCTGACCGGCCTGCAGGGCGAGATCGACCGCATCGCGCGCGACGTCGACGCGCTCGGCGCCGTCAACCTGGCGGCGCTCGACGAGCTGGGCGCCGGGCGCGAACGCAAGCTGTTTCTCGATGCGCAACTGGCCGACCTGCGCGAGGCGATGGGCACGCTCGAAGACGCGATCCACAGGATCGACCTCGAGACGCGGGATCTGTTGTCGAGCACGTTCGATCAGGTCAACGAGCACTTCGGCCGCATGTTTCCCACCTTGTTCGGCGGCGGCAACGCGCGGCTGGTGATGACGGGCGACGAGATCCTCGATTCGGGCGTGCAGGTGATGGCGCAGCCGCCCGGCAAGAAGAACAGCACGATTCATTTGCTGTCGGGTGGCGAGAAGGCGTTGACGGCGATCGCGCTGGTGTTCGCGATCTTCCAGCTCAACCCGGCGCCGTTCTGCCTGCTCGATGAAGTCGATGCGCCGCTCGACGACGCCAACACCGAGCGCTACGCCAGCCTGGTCAAGCAGATGTCGCTGGGCACGCAGTTCCTGTTCATCAGCCACAACAAGATCGCGATGGAAATGGCGCAGCAATTGATCGGCGTGACGATGCAGGAGCAAGGCGTTTCGCGCATCGTCACGGTGGACATGGAAGCGGCGGTCAGCCTCGCCGAGGCAGCATGAAGCGAGTCGCATGGACAACCTGACGATTGCATTGGCCGCCGCGGGTGGGCTGGTGCTGGCCGGCGTGGTCGCCCACGGCGCGTGGCAGGCGCGCAAGGTCGGCGAAAAGCGTGTCGCCGAGCCGCCGCGCGCCGAGCCACTCGACCCGGTGATGGACGGCGGCCCCGCGCCCGCGTCGGCAAACACCGATGCCGAGCCCGAACTGGGCAGCGAGCTGTCGGCGCCGCGCCTGTTGCGCCGCCCGACGCTGCGGCTCGACGCGCTGATCGATGCCTTCGCACCGCTCGCGCTGGAAGCCCCGGTCAGCGGTGACCTGGTGCTGAGCCACCTGCCCAGTTCGTTGCGGGCCGGTGCCAAGCCATTCCTGGTCGAGGGCTTTCACGTCGATGACGCGGCGTGGGAGAGCCCGGCGGCGGGTGCGCGTTACAGCGAACTGCAGGCCGGTGTTCAGATGGCCAACCGCAGTGGCGCGCTCAACGAGATCGAATTTTCGGAGTTCGTGCAAAAGGTGCAGGCGTTCGCGGATGCGGTCGGCGCCGTGCCCGACTTCCCGGACATGCTCGACGTGGTCGCGCGCGCTCGCGAACTCGACGCCTTCGCCGGCGATCACGATGCGCAGTTGGCGGTGCACCTGCAGGCGCGCTCGGCCGGCTGGAGCGTCGGCTTCATCGTGCAGCACGCGAGCCGCCACGGCTTCGTGCCGGGCTCGATGCCGGGGCGGCTGGTGCTGCCGTCCGCCGAGGAAGGCGCACCGCCGGTGCTGACGCTCGGCTTCGACGCCCAGGCAGCGCTCGCCGAAGACCCCAATCAGGCCGTGCTGCGCGACGTCACGCTCAGCTTCGACGTGCCGCAGACCGACGTTGCCGCTCAGCCGTTCGTCGCCTGGCAGGCCAGTGCGCAGGCGCTGGCGCTGGGCATGGACGCTGTCATCGTCGACGACAACGGCCAGCCGCTCAGTCCGCAGGGATTCGCCTTGATCGAGCGCGAGCTTGACCGGCTCTATGAGGCGCTGGCATCGCGTGACCTCGCGGCCGGCTCGGCGGCAGCGCGCCGTCTGTTCAGCTAGTGCAGTGCGCGACGCCGTGCAGCACTGGAGACAACCGATGGATTTGTCGTCCTGGCTGGGCGCAAACCACAGCGATGCCGAGTGGCATCGCGAGGATTTGCAACGACGACAGGGCGGCAAAGACGCGGTCTTATGTGCCGCATAGCGTCGAACACTGCACCAGATCGATGCAGCCTGGCCGGTCCGGGTTGGGCACGCTGCGCGTCACCACGATGGGGACGTGATGACGGCTGAGATCGAGCTCGCCGCACACGCCGGCCGGCTGCGTGATTTGTTGCGCCTGCATGCGCACTGCTACCACGTGCTCGACGAGCCGCAGATTCCCGATGCGGAGTACGACCGCCTGTTCAGGGAACTTCAGTCGATCGAAGAGGCGCATCCGCAACTGCTGACGCCCGGATCGCCGACCCAGCGCGTGATCGGTGAGGTGCTGGCCGGCTTCGTGCCGGTGCGCCATGCGCTGCCGATGCTCAGCATCCGCACCGAGACCGACACCAGTGCCGCCGGGGCCACGGCGTTCGATCAGCGGGTGCGACGCGAGCTCGGGCTGGGCGCGGCCGACCCGCCGGTGGACTATGCAGTCGAGCTGAAGTTCGACGGTTTGGCGATCAACCTGCGCTACGAGCACGGCGCGCTGGTGCAAGCGGCCACGCGCGGCGACGGCGAGACCGGCGAGGACGTGACTCAGAACGTGCGCACGGTGGCGCAGATCCCGCGGAGACTGCGCGGCATCGACGCGCCGGTGCTGGAAGTGCGCGGCGAGCTCTACATCCGGCGCGATGACTTCGAAGCTTTGAACGCACGCCAGCGCGAGCTGATTGCGCAGGGTGCACGAAACGAGAAGACTTTCGTCAACCCGCGCAACGCCGCGGCCGGGGCGGTGCGGCAACTCGATCCTTCGATCGCGGCGCGGCGTCCGCTGAGCTTTTTCGTTTATGGGTTGGGCGATGTGCAGGGCTGGCCCGTGCCGGCCACGCACAGCGCCTTGCTGGACACCCTGGCGGCTGCCGGGTTGCCGGTGTGCGACCACCGCGGGGTGGTGCAGGGCGCGGGCGGCATGGTCGAATTTCACCAGGCCATCGGCCGCCGGCGCGACGCGCTGCCGTTCGACATCGACGGCATCGTCGTCAAAGTCAATGCGCGCGCGCTGCAGCAGCGCCTGGGCTTCGTCTCGCGCGAACCGCGCTGGGCGGTCGCCCACAAGTACCCCGCGCAGGAGCAGCTGACGGTGGTGCGAGCCATCGACATCCAGGTCGGCCGCACCGGCAAGCTGACACCGGTCGCCAAGCTCGAACCGGTGTTCGTGGGCGGCACGACGGTCAGCAACGCCACGCTGCACAACGAGGACGAGACGCGCCGCAAGGACGTCCGCGTGGGCGACACGGTGATCGTGCGACGCGCTGGCGACGTGATTCCTGAAGTCGTCGGCGTGGTGCTCGATCCGGCGGCGACTGCGGCCGCACCGATGTTGCGGGACGACGCGGCGTCGCCTGCCGGTGAGCGACCGGCCGCCGTGCGTGGCGAGCCGTTCGACCTCTACAAGCAGCTCGGCGGCCGGTGCCCCGTTTGCAGCAGCGGCATCGTGCGCGAGAGCGGCGAGGTCGACTGGCGTTGCTCTGGCGGCTTGTATTGCCCGGCGCAGCGCAAGCAGGCGATCCTGCATTACGCGCAACGGCGCGCGCTCGACATCGAGGGCCTGGGCGACAAGCTGGTCGAGCAACTGGTCGACGCTGGCGTGGTGCACACCCTGCCCGAGCTGTACCGGCTCGACCTCGGCGCGTTGCTGGCGCTCGACCGCATGGGCGAAAAGAGCGCCCAAAACCTGCTGTCGAACCTGGCGCAGAGCCGGCAGACCACGCTGGCGCGCTTCCTGTACGGCCTGGGCATCCGCCACGTCGGCGAATCGACGGCCAAGGACCTGGCCCGGCATTTCGGCGGCCTGCAGCACATCATGGAGGCGTCGGTCGAGCAGTTGCTGGAAGTGCGCGATGTCGGGCCGGTGGTGGCGCAGAGCATCTCCGCGTTCTTCGAGCAACCGCACCACCGCGAGGTGGTGGCGCAGCTGCGTGAAGCCGGGGTGCAGTGGGCGGAGACCGATCCGCAACGGACCGAGGCGACGCCTCAGCCGTGCGCCGGATTGACCTTTGTGCTCACCGGCAGCCTGCCGACGCTGTCGCGCGAAACGGCCAAAGGCATGATCGAGGCGGCCGGCGGCAAGGTGGCCGGTTCGGTGTCCAGGAAGACCGACCACGTCGTGGCGGGTGCCGAGGCCGGCAGCAAGCTCGACAAGGCGCGCGAGCTGGGTTTGTCGGTGCTGGACGAAGCCGGATTGATCGCTCTGCTGGCGCAGCCCGCAACGCCTGGCTCGGCCGACAGCACAACCGAATCGGCCTGATCGGCCGGCGGCGCGTCAATCGCCGGAGCGCTGGCCAGCCGCACGAGAACCGCGCGCCGAGCGGCCGCACATCAACCATTCGCTCGCTGGCCGGCGACGCGTCGATCGCCGTAGCGCGGGCCTCTTTGGCACGTCAACCGCTGATGCATCCGCCTTCGCTTCGGAGTTGCGCTGCGGCTCGACACCGGCCGGGTGCACGCCGATGCAGTTCACACATTGCACTGAACCGTCATGGTGGCTTGATCGCCGGGCAGCGCGCCCAGGAATTCGAGCGACTGGACCCAGCCGCGCTGCAACAGGCCGGAAGTCACCTCGGCTCGCTGCAGCTGCTGCCACTGCGCCACGACCGTGTGACCGCTCCGGCACAGTCGCTGGGCTTGTCCATTCAGACTGGCGAGGTCGTGGCCGCTGAGCTTGTAGACGGCCGGCCCGCCCGCGCTGCCGATGCCGCGCACATCGACGGTGCTCGCGCACGACGCCAGCACGAGCACCCCGGCGGCGGCCAGACATGGCACCAAGCTTCTCATCGCTTCCTCCTGCGTGGCAGCGTGCATCGCGTGGCGCGCGCACTCGAACGGATATTGTCGGCAAGGCCCGACAACGCGGCGCCTGCAGATGGGTGTCAAACGCCCGTCAGATCAGGGCTTCCGAGACGGCTCTTCCGCCAACTGCGCAGGCCAGCACCGCGCGCCAAAGTTGCATGCCAACGCTGCGCGCCAAGTTGCGCGCCGGCGGCGTCGATTGGTTCGTGTCGGTCAGCGACGCGAGCCGCTTGAACGGTGCGACCGTCGGGATGGCCGGTGGCGCACCGGAATGTCGATGGCTGCTTGCGGTCGTTTCGCCAGCCCGTGCACAGCGTTGCGCTTCATCAGCCGCATCGACATCGCCGCGAGCCCGGCCAGGAACAACGCGAGCCACGTCACCGGGTGTGCCGCGAAGGTTTTGAGCCACGCCACGGCGATGCGAACCGGATCCCACAAGTCGGCGTGACCCGCCCGGTCCATCGCCACGGGCTGGATCGATGCCTCGGCTCGGGCGCCGGGTTCGTGCGCGGCCGCGCGCCGCGTTGAGGTGCCGCTGTTGTTGACCTCCAAGGCGTATGGATCGCGCAGTCCGGCGCTGCGGCCGGGCGCACCGGTCGCCCCGTCCTGCTCGTGCGGCTCACCGAACACCCAGGGCACGATGGTTTGCAGCCAGGCCCTGGCGGCTTTCAAACTCTCTTTGACTGGCGACGGTAGACCGTCGCGTTCTGCCGCGGCGGGCGTCTGCGTTCTTTCGCCCGGCTCGCCGGACCTGACGGCCTTCGGCGCGCGCGCGGGCGAGGTCGCCTCCAGTTCGGCTTCGGAACGCAACTGTTTCGCAAGCAGTTCGGCCGGATCGGCGCTGTCGGCCTGCGCGTGCGCGGCGACGTTGCGCGCCGTTGCGCCAAGCGGGGTCGAGAAGCTTCCGGCGCGGAGTGTCGCCGCGGCCGGCGCCGCGGGCGGCGCGCTGGTGACGACCGATTCCGCCCGCATTCCAGGAGCGCTGACGGCTGCTTCGGCCCGCAGCCCGGGAGCCTCGGGGACCTTGCTGTCGTCAACGAGAGCGACCGGCGCGGCCAGCGCCGACGTGGCTGCCAGCGCGATGGCCAGGGCCACGATGCGTTGTGCCAAGTGTGAAAAACGAATCATCCGAAGTGCGCAAGTGTCGATGGCAGCGCAAAAGCACGGACTGTGCCCCTGGTCTCGCTCCGCCCGGTCCTCATGGGTGCGGCAGCGAACGATCTCCGGGGCCCGGTCGACGGACTGTAAAGCGGCCCGACACGCCGGTCGCGCTTGCGCAGGTCGCGTGAAAGAGCTGCGAACCGACTCAGAGTGCGTGCAAACCCAGGCGCTGGCTGTCGGTGAACACGGGCCGCTGTTCCTCGCCTTCGGCGATCACGACACGACTGCGGCCCTGCCGCTTGGCCTCGTACAGCGCTTGGTCGGCACGGCGCAACGCACTGGCGATGTCTTCGTCGATGTGCAATTGCACGACGCCGAAGCTCAGGCTGATCGGCACGATGCGCGGCGCCACCTGGCGGTCGTCGAGCCGCGACACGATGCGTGCGGCGACGGCCATCGCCTCTGCTGCCCGGGTCTGCGGCAGCAGCAACGCGAATTCGTCGCCGCCGAGCCGGCCCGCGAGATCGTTGTCGCGCAAGGTGTCGCGCACGCAGCGCGACACCTGCCGCAGCGCTTCGTCGCCGCTGGCGTGGCCGAGCGTGTCGTTGACCCGCTTGAAGTGGTCGATGTCGAACATCAGCAAGGTGGAAGAGCCGCCTTCCGCGCGGTTCAGCGTCTGGGTGGCGAGCTCGTAAAAATGGCGACGGTTGGGCACCCGCGTCAACATGTCCATATCGGCCAGGAAACGCAGCTTGCGCTGCATCGTGCGCAGGTTGTGTTCGGTGCGTTCGCCCGTCAGCAGCAGCGCCAGATTGACCGTCACGAGTGCCGAGATGACGATGGCGAGCTGTCCGGCCCAGGCATAGTCGCCATGGGCCGACGTGCCCTCACCCGTCACCGCATAAACGAACAGCACCGCCTGCACGCCGGCGGTCAGCAGCTCGGTGGCAAACAGCACGCGCAGCGCGGTGCTCGACCTGAACTCGGCGAGCCTCCACAGCATGAAGGCGGCATAGGCTTGCAGCAGCATGGCGCCCGCCGAGAACCCCGCGCCGCCGGGCATCAGGCCGCCCTGCAGCGCCCAGGAGGCCAGCCACGCGACAAAGGCCAGGCTCAGCAACAACCAGTCGGTGCTGGCAGGCAGCGCGAGCCCGTGGCGCGAGTAGAAGATTCGCAAACCCGCCAACATGCTGATGGGCCACTGCAGCAGCAGCAACTGTGCGATCGGCAGCAGCGCCGGATACAGCCCACGCAACGCATGCATCACCAACCCCAGCGTCAACAACCACTGCGCGGCGGTCCACCACCAGTAGCCGCGGTAAGTGCGTTGGGTCAGCCCGAACAACGTCATCACCGCCGCAGACAGCGCCAGCATGGCGATGCACGCAAAGAGCAGGGTGGGCTGGTGGACGGTCATTCGAGTGCCGGGATTTTCATCAATTGTGCGTGAGCCGATCGGCCGCGGGGTACCTCCTTCGGAGGGTGCATTGCAACAGGATGCGTCGTTTGTACATCGCCCAAACGGCCGCCGAATTGGGCCGGCGCGAGCGTCTGCGGGCCGGCAAGGTGCCGGAACTCGCTACCATCCCGAGAGGTGCGATCGACTGGAGTCAAGGCATGGCGATGGATGTCGTCGACTACGAAATCAAGGGCGCGGAGATGCAGTTCGTCGAGATCGAACTCGATCCGGGCGAAGCAGCGGTGGGCGAGGCCGGCAGCCTGATGTACATGGATGCCGGCGTACAGATGGAGACCGTGTTCGGTGATGGCTCGCCGGCCCAGAGCGGTGGCCTGTTCGGCAAGTTGCTGGGCGCCGGCAAGCGTCTGGTGACGGGCGAATCGCTGTTCAGCACCGTTTACAGCAATCCGTCGCGGGTTAAATTGAGGGTGGCTTTCGCAGCGCCGTATCCGGGCAAGATCCTCGCGATGGATCTTGCTTGCCTGGGCGGCACGCTGATTTGCCAGAAAGACGCCTTCTTGTGCGCGGCGCGCGGCGTGTCGCTGGGCATCTACTTTCAGCAGAAGCCGTCGGTCGGGTTCTTCGGCGGCGAGGGCTTCATCATGCAAAGGCTCGACGGCACTGGTCTGGCTTTCGTGCACGCCGGTGGCGGCGTGATCCAGCGTGATCCAGCGCGATCTGGCGCTTGGCCAGACGTTGCTGGTTGACACCGGCTGTTTGGTGGCGATGACACCCGATGTGAACTTCGAGATCCAGTATGTCGGCAAGATCAAGACGGCGCTGTTCGGTGGCGAGGGGCTTTTCCTGGCCAAGGTGGCGGGTCCGGGCACGGTTTGGTTGCAGAGCCTGCCGTTCTCACGGCTGGCCTCGCGCGTGTTCGCCGCCGCACCGCAGCGCGGTGGCTCGCGCGAAGAGGGCTCGCTGCTGGCCAACGTCGGTGGCGCGGGCCTGCTCGGCGGCGTGCTGGGGCGCGACGGTGACTGACTTGTCGCCTGCGCGGGTTGGCTCGATTCAGTGGCCATGAAGCACATTGGCTGGTCTGGGCGCTGCCGCGCGGTGTGGCGCGCCGGGGCGTTCATGGCGGTGCTGGTGTGGCTGTGCGGCATGAATCCAGCTGCTGCGCTTGGAACGCAGGCGGTGCCGAGCATTTATCTCGAAGAGCTGACGTCGACCGAAGTGCGCGACCTGGTGCAGGGTGGAGCCACGACGATCCTCGTGCCGATCGGCGGCACCGAGCAAAACGGCCCCCACATGGTGCTGGGCAAGCACAACGTGCGCGCCCGCGCGCTGGCTGGCCAGATCGCCAAAACGCTGGGGCAGACGCTGGTGGCACCGGTGATGGCGTATGTGGCCGAGGGCTCGATCGACCCGCCGCAAGCTCACATGCGCTATGCCGGCACGCTGACGCTGCCCGAACCGGTCTTCGAGGCCGTGCTCGAATCGACCGCGCGCAGCCTGCGCCAACACGGTTTCCGGGACATCGTGTTCCTCGGCGATCACGGCAGTTATCAAAAGAACGAGGAGCGCGTCGCGGCCAGGCTCAACAAGGAATGGGCGGGCAAAGCAGGCCCGCAGCGGGCCCGCGTGCTGGCGCTGGTCGACTACTATCGCGCCTCGAGCAGCGGTTGGGCAGGGATGCTGGCGGCGCGCGGCTTCAGCGCCGACGAGATCGGCTCGCACGCGGGCCTGGCCGACACGGCGCTGGCGTTGGCGATCGACGAGTCGCTGGTGCGCAAGGACATGTTGGCAAAAGGCGGCGATCGCGACGGCGTCTCTGGAGACCCGCGGCGCGCCACCGCCGAATTGGGTCGCATCGGCGTGGCGCGCATCGTCGAAACGTCGGTGGCACAAATTCGCGCGCACCTGCAGGCGCGCTGAGCCGGCCGGCCGACCTCAGCCGCAGGGGCATCCATAGACATTGGAAACACGGACGATGAAGACGCACTGGAAGCGCCGGCTGGGACTGGCGGTGGTGGTGATGGCCTGGGCAGCGGTGCTCGGCCTGGCGGCGCGACTCGGGACGGCTGCGCAGCCCCCTGCTGCCGCCGTCGCAGCGGCGGCAGCAAGCGCTTTGCCGGGCATGCCACCCGTCGTCGATCCGCGCAACCTTTACAGCGAGACCGCGGAAGGCCGGCTGAGCGCAAGAGTGCAGGGCGACCTGGAGCGCATCTACGTGCCGAACCTGCGCTCGAACGATGTCTACGTGGTCGACCCGGTCGCCATGAAGGTGGTCGATCGTTTCAAGGTCGGCATCGGCCCGCAGCACATCGTGCCCGCATGGGACCTGCGCACGCTGTGGGTGACCAACAACGCCGAAGGCCGCACCGACGGCAGTCTGACCCCGATCGATCCGCGCACCGGCAAGCCGGGGGCGCCGGTGCCTGTGGACGATCCGTACAACATGTACTACAGGCCCGACGGAGCATCGGCGATCGTGGTGGCCGAGGCGCGCAAGCGTCTTGATTTCCGTGATCCGCAGACGATGGCGCTGCAGTATTCGATCGACACGCCAGGCTGCCCCGGCATCAACCACGCCGACTTTTCGATCGACGGCCGCGTGGTGTATTTCACCTGCGAGTTCACCGGTTCCGTGGTCAAGATCGACCTCGTGAATCGCCAGGTGCTGGGCTACCTGAAGCTGGAGATGCCCAAGATGCGATTCAAGGAATCGGGTGGTCCGCGCACGCCTGCCGGCAAGGTCTGGGAGCCGGGCGAGACCGAGCTTTGCACCGTCACCAAAGGCATGCCGCAGGACATCCGCAGTTCACCCGACGGCAAGCGGCTGTACATCGCCGACATGCATGCCGACGGCGTGCACATCGTCGACGGTGCCTCGTTCACGCAAGTCGGCTTCATCGCCACCGGCATCGGCGCGCACGGGCTGTATCCCAGCCGCGACGGCAAGCAGCTGTACGTCTCCAACCGCGGATCGCACAAGATCCATGGCCCGCGCAATGGCAACGGCGGCGTCACGGTGATCGATTTCGCGACCGAAAAAGTGGTCGCACGCTGGGCCGTGCCCGGCGGCGGCAGCCCCGACATGGGCAACGTCAGCGCCGACGGCAAGTTTCTCTGGCTGGCGGCGCGTTATGACGACGTCATCTACCGCTTCGACACGCGCAACGGCGAGGTTGCGCAAGTCAAGGTCGGCGCTGAGCCGCACGGCCTGACGGTGTGGCCTCAGCCGGGCCGGTATTCGCTGGGCCACACCGGCAACATGCGTTGATCCGGCGTGGCCGATCGACGTGAACCTGTCATGAAGCTGCTTGTCGATTCGTTCTGGCGCGCTGCCGCTTATTGCGTGCATCCGAAAGTGATGTTGATGTCGGTGTTGCCGCTGCTCCTCTCGGGCGGTCTGGCCGGCGTGCTGGGATACTTTTACTGGGAACAGGCGGTCGCCGGCGTGCGCGCCACCATGGAAGGCTGGCTGCTGGTTGCCACGTTCCTGCAGTGGCTCGACTCGATCGGCGGCAGCGCGTTTCGCACCGTGCTGGCGCCACTGATCGTGGTGGCGCTGGTGGTGCCGGTGATCGTGGTGCTGTCGCTGTTGCTGGTGGCGCTGCTGATGACGCCGGCGCTGGTCAATCTGGTTGCGGCGCGGCGCTTTCCGCTGCTGCAGCGCTTACAGGGCGGCAGCTGGTGGCAAGGGCTGCTGCTGTCGCTGGGGAGCAGCGTGTTGGCACTGTCGGCGCTGGTGGTGTCGATTCCACTGTGGCTGATTCCGCCGCTGGTGTTGGTGCTTCCGCCACTGATCTGGGGCTGGCTGACCTACAAGGTGCTCAGCTACGACGTGCTGGCCGAGCATGCCGGCCGGTCGGAGCGGATCGAGCTGCTGCAGCAGCACCGCTGGCCGCTGTTCGGCATCGGGATCGTCTCCGGCTACCTGGGCGCGGCTCCCTCGTTGCTGTGGGCCTTCAGCGCGCTGACGCTGGTCTTCGCGCCGGTGTTGATCTTGTTGGCGGTGTGGATCTACACGCTGGTGTTCGCGTTCTCGGCACTGTGGTTCACCCATTACACGCTGGCCGCATTGCGTGATCTGCGAGCCGGCCGAGACGGCGGCCGCGCCGCGCCGACGCTGATCGAAGGCATCGCGACGACGCGACCCCTGGCGCCACCCTTACTCCCACCCCCACTCGAGGCATTACCGCCCCCATGAACTTCGGCCTCATCATCATCGGCGACGAAATCTTGTCGGGCAAGCGCGCCGACAAGCACCTGCCCAAGGTCATCGAACTGCTGGCCGCGCGTGGCCTCGAACTTTGCTGGGTGCGTTATGTGGGCGACGATCCGGACCGCATCTCCGCCGATCTGAAGCATGCCTTCGACAGTGGCGACGTCGTGTTCTCGTGCGGCGGCATCGGCGCCACCCCCGACGACCACACGCGCCAGTGCGCGGCCCGTGCGCTCGGCGTGTCGCTGGCGCTGCACCCGCAGGCGCGCGATCTGATCCTCGAGCGCATGCGCGACACCGCCGCCGAACAGGGCGTGCCGTTCGAGCCTGAACGCGGCGACAACCTGCACCGGCTCAACATGGGTGTGTTTCCGCAGAACGCGCAGATCATTCCGAACCCGTACAACAAGATCGCCGGGTTTTCGGTCGGCAGCGTCTATTTCGTGCCCGGCTTCCCGGTGATGGCCTGGCCGATGATCGAATGGGTGCTCGACACGCAGTGCGCCCACCTGCACCGGCCCACCGTACAGCGCGAAAAATCCGTGATCGTGTTCGGCGCGATGGAGGCGGCGCTGACGCCGTTGATGGAGCAGATCGAGGCCCGGTTCGCCGGCGTGCGGGTGTTCAGCCTGCCCAGCGTCGACCACCCGCAATGGGGCCGCCACATCGAACTCGGCGTGAAGGGCGATGTCGAGCAGATGGTGCCGGCGTACGTTGAGTTGCTCGACGGGCTGAAGCAGCGTGGCGCCACGCTGGGTCCCGAAATGGTGCGATAAGCGCCCTTTATATGAGCCAGTTTGGTGCGGTGCACCGAAACAGGCCTGGTGGGTTTTTCGCCTTGAGTCGCCCGCAATATCAGCCAGAAAGCACGATGTTTGGGTTGGCGCATGGCCGGCCCAGCCCGCTCTTTCGCACCCGCTTGGGGCGCCTTTCCCAGGCATGCTTTCTGCTACATTCCTGAGCGCATTTCTGGGCTGGTTCACAGGCTCGGCAGTGCGGCGAACCCGCCCAACCGTGTCCCCAACCAAGCGCCCCGCTAGGAGAAATTGATGGCCAAGTCCGTCGCCGACGTGATCAAGATGGTGAAGGAAGACGAAGTCAAGTTCGTCGACTTCCGTTTCACCGACACCCGCGGCAAAGAGCAGCACGTCACGGTGCCCGTGTCCCATTTCGACGAAGACAAGTTCACGTTGGGCCACGCCTTCGACGGTTCATCGATCGCCGGCTGGAAAGGCATCGAAGCCTCGGACATGCTGCTGATGCCCGACCCCAACACGGCCAACATCGACCCGTTCTTTGAAGAACCGACGCTGATCCTGACCTGTGACGTCGTCGAGCCCGCCGACGGCAAGCCCTACGAGCGCGATCCGCGCTCGCTGGCCAAGCGCGCCGAGGCCTACATGAAAGCCTCCGGCCTGGGCGACACCGCCTACTTCGGCCCGGAACCCGAATTCTTCGTGTTCGACAGCGTGCGCTGGGGCAACGACATGTCCGGCTGCTTCTCGAAGATCGAATCCGAGGAGGCCGCCTGGAACACGGGCAAGGAATACGAGCACGGCAATTCGGGCTATCGGCCGACCGTCAAGGGCGGCTACTTCCCGACGCCACCGGTCGATTCGTTTCAGGACATGCGTTCGGAAATGTGCCTGATTCTCGAGTCGTTGGGCATCCCGGTCGAGGTCCATCACCACGAGGTGGCGAACGCCGGTCAGATGGAAATCGGCACTCGCTTCAGCACGCTGCTGCAGCGCGCCGACTGGGTGCAACTGCAAAAATACGTGATCCAGAACGTCGCCCACGCCTACGGCAAGACCGCGACCTTCATGCCCAAGCCGATCGTCGGCGACAACGGCTCCGGCATGCACGTGCACCAGTCGGTGTGGAAGGACGGCAAGAACCTGTTCGCCGGTGACGGCTACGCCGGGCTGAGCGAATTCGCGCTGTTCTACATCGGCGGGATCATCAAGCATGCGCGCGCGCTGAATGCCATCACCAACCCGGGCACCAACTCGTACAAGCGTCTCGTGCCGGGCTTCGAGGCGCCGGTGAAGCTGGCTTATTCGTCGAAAAACCGTTCGGCGTCGATCCGCATTCCGCACGTGGCCAGCCCGAAGGGCCGCCGCGTCGAGGCCCGTTTCCCGGATCCGCTGATGAATCCGTACCTCGGTTTCGCGGCGATGTTGATGGCCGGCCTCGATGGCGTGGAAAACAAGATTCACCCGGGCGAAGCCGCGAGCAAAGACCTGTATCACCTGCCACCCGAAGAAGACAAGCTGATCCCCACGGTTTGCCACAGCCTCGACCAGGCGCTCGACTACCTGGACAAAGACCGCGCGTTCTTGACGAAGGGCGGTGTCTACACCGATGCCTACATCGACGCCTACATCGAGCTGAAGATGCAGGAAGTGACCCGCTTCCGCATGGCCACGCACCCGGTCGAGTTCGACATGTACTACACGCTCTGAGGCCTGTCGCACCATGCAAGGGACGGAATGTTTCCGTCCCTTTTTTCATGAACCCGGCCCTCCGGCCTGCACCACAATCCGCCGGCAGACCGCCACGCCGGTCAGCGAAGGCCGCTGTGGCCGCGTTGTCCGTGACAGGAGTGGGCACATGAACTGGATCGATCGGGCGGGGCTGGCGGGACTCGCCATGCTGGCAGTGGCACACCTGCCAGTGCAGGCGCAGGCGTCGGGTGCCTCGGCCGGTGCGGTGTACCGGTGCCCGGGCAACCCGGTGCTGTACACCGACACGCTGTCGGCCACCGAAGCACGCGACAAAGGCTGTCGCACGCTGGAAGGCACACCGATCACGGTGATTTCGTCGGGTCGGCCTCGCCCGGCGCCGGCGGCATCCGCAGCGCCGACTCCGGCCTCCGCCAATGTGCGCGTCGATCCGGCCGACCAGCGGACCCGCGACAGCGAGCGCCGCACCATTCTCCAGGCCGAGTTGCGCAAGGAAGAGCAGGCCTTGGCGGCGCTGCAAAAGGAATACAAAAACGGCGAACCCGAGCGGCGCGGGGACGAACGCAATTTCCAGAAATATCTCGATCGGGTGGGCGAATTGCGCGCCTCGATCGCACGCCGTGACGCCGACATCGCCGCGCTCAAGCGCGAACTGGCAAAACTGCCGTCATGACACCGCCGGCATCCGGCACGGCCGACGGCGCCGGGCCGTACGGCGCGTTCGATCATCTGGCCACGATGGTCGCGGTGATCAACCTGTCGGGCGAATGCGTGTTTGCCAACGCGTCGTTCGAAAACGTGCTCGGTCTGTCGCGGCGCGCCGTGCTGCGCGGTACCTTGTTCGACTGGTTCATCGATCCGCAGCGATTGCGCGACACCGTCGCGTCGGTAGCCGGCAACCAGTTCTCGACCAGCCGGCTCGAAGCGCAATTGCGCCGGCCCGGCTCGGCGCCGAACGATCCGCTGCCGGTGCATGTGATCGTCAACCAAATGGACCGGCAGCCGACCATCCTGGTGGAACTGGTCGAGATCGAGCAGCAGACCCGGCAGGACCGCGAAGAGCGCGCGCTCGGTCAGGCGCAGGCCAACAAGGAGCTGATCCGCAATCTGGCGCACGAAATCAAGAATCCGCTCGGCGGCATCCGCGGCGCGGCGCAGTTGCTCGAAATGGAAGTCGAATCGCGCGCGTTGACCGAGTACACGCAAGTCATCATCAACGAGGCCGACCGGCTGCAGGCGCTGGTCGACCGGCTGCTGGCGCCGCACCGCAAGCCGCACGTGGTCAGCGATGTCAATATTCACGAGGTCTGCGAGCGCGTGCGGTCGCTGATCCAGGCCGAATTTCCGCGCGGCCTCGAAGTACTGCGCGATTACGACATCTCGATCCCGGACTTTCGCGGCGACCGCGAGCAGCTCATTCAGGCGGTGCTCAACATCGCGCAAAACGCCGCGCAGGCGCTTGCCGAGCGCATGGCCGTGGGCGACGCGCGCATCGCGCTGCGCACCCGTATCGCGCGCCAGGTGACGCTGGGCAAGCAGCGCTACCGTCTGGCATTGGAATTGCATATCGAAGACAACGGCTCGGGGATTCCGGACTCGATCCAGGACCGCATCTTCTACCCGCTGGTGTCAGGGCGGGAGGGTGGTTCCGGCCTGGGCCTGACATTGGCGCAGACTTTCGTGCAGCAACACCACGGGGTGATCGAGTGCGAAAGCGAGCCGGGCCGAACCGTTTTCAAGATCGTGCTGCCGCTTCCTTGAAGTTGCCGCACGGCGCAACCTCGGGCAGATATGAAACCCATCTGGATCGTTGACGACGACCAATCCATCCGCTTCGTGTTGGAGAAGGCGCTGGCGCGAGAAGAATTCGCGGTGCGCAGCTTCACCAACTCGCGGGACGTGCTGAAGGCCCTCGAGGACGACGCGCCTCAGGTGCTGGTCTCCGACATCCGCATGCCGGGTGGCTCAGGCCTCGACCTGCTGGGCAAGATCAAGGAGCGCCACCCCGGCCTGCCCGTCATCATCATGACGGCGTACTCCGACCTCGACAGCGCCGTCAGTGCATTCCAGGGTGGTGCCTTCGAATACCTGCCCAAGCCTTTCGACGTGCCGCGCGCGGTCGAGCTGATCCGGCGCGCTGTCGAGGAAAGCCAGCGTGAGCAGGTCATCGACGAAAAAGCCGCGCAGATGCCCGAGATGCTGGGCCAGGCGCCTGCCATGCAGGACGTCTTTCGCGCCATCGGCCGGCTCAGCCAGAGCATCGTCACGGTGCTGATCACCGGCGAATCCGGATCGGGCAAGGAACTGGTGGCGCACGCGCTGCACAAACACAGCCCGCGGGCCAGCGGCCCGTTCGTGGCGATCAACACCGCGGCGATCCCGAAGGACCTGCTCGAGTCGGAACTGTTCGGCCACGAGCGGGGCGCATTCACCGGCGCGCAGACGACGCGCCGCGGCCGCTTCGAGCAGGCAGACGGCGGCACCCTGTTTCTCGACGAGATCGGCGACATGCCGTTCGACCTGCAGACGCGCTTGTTGCGGGTGCTGTCGGACGGGCAGTTCTATCGCGTGGGCGGCCACAACCCGATGCGCAGCAACGTGCGCGTGATCGCAGCCACTCACCAGAACCTGGAAGACCGCGTGCGCCACGGCGCTTTTCGTGAAGACCTGTTCCACCGCCTCAACGTGATCCGCCTGCGCCTGCCGGCGCTGCGCGAGCGCCAGGAAGACGTGCCCGCGCTGGCGCGCTTTTTCCTGCAGAAAAGCGCGCGCGATCTCGGTGTCGACGCCAAGCGCATCACCGACGCGGCGCTCGCCCGTTTGATGCGGTTCGACTTTCCTGGCAACGTGCGGCAGCTCGAGAACGTCTGCCACTGGCTCACCGTGATGGCGCCCGCGCAGACGGTCGAACCCAAGGATCTGCCGCCCGAGTTGCAAGGCGAGCTGGTGCCGCGGGCTGCCGCTGTGCCGGCCGTACTGGAATCAAACGGAGCAACCGAGTTCTCAGCCCGGCCGTTGGCCGAAGTTCCCGCCTCTGCGTTGCCTGCAGTGGCGCTGGTGCCCGGCGTTGGCGGGTCCGCCGTGGCGGGCGCCGAAACGCCGCATTGGCTGACTGGCCTGGAACAGGACGCCCGTCGGCGCCTGCTGGCCGGCGAGCCCGAGGTGTGGGACGTGCTGACCGATCAGTTCGAAGCGCGCCTGATTCAGACGACACTGGAACTGACGCGTGGTCGCCGCATCGAGGCGGCCCAGAAGCTCGGCATCGGACGCAATACGATCACGCGCAAGATTCAGGAACTGGGGCTCGAGGACTGAAACGCAGTTACGTCCAATGTCTTTTCGGAATGCTTGAACAGCCTGCATCGAGACGGCTTCTTCCGACTTGTGACTTAGCCGACAGCCTCGATGCTTCCCCTGATCCAGGCCGGTGCGTCACCGTTGAGCGACAAAGCCGAGCCGGCTGCTGCCGGCCCGGCTCCAAATCAGAACTTGGCCACGCGCAACTGACCGCGTATCGCGCCGCCCCGGAACTCGGTGTTGTGGACGTTGACGTAGTAATCCTCGGGGTTGGCCATGATGTCGGCCACGACGCTGTCGCCCAACGGAAACTGTGCCGGGCGCAGGCGCGCATCCAGGCAATCGGCAGCCTGTCCATCCTGCGGCCAGGCCAGGTTGGCGACCACCGGGCCGTTCTCGCCGGCCTTGCCTTTGTGGATGTGCGCGGCGCGGCCGTTGCCCGGCGCCTGCTCGAGTTCGGCGATGCGCTTGACCTGCAAGTTGTAGCAAAGCACGCGGCTGTTGTCGGTCGGGCCGACGGAGTCGATGCCGAACACGTAAAACTCACCGCGTCCGTCCGGGTCGCCGACGATGGCGTTGTTGCCGCCGGTGTTGACCTCTTGGCGGCCGTCGAGATCGGCGTTCAGCAGGGTGTTCAAATGTCCGGCAATGGCCATCGGCGCAACCAGGGCCAGCAACAGCAAGCCCTTGCGGGCCCGCGGTGAAATGCGATGAAACTTGATCATGGTCTTTTTCCGTGAAGGTGGTGAAGGTAACTGGAGCGGGCCGCAAGCCGACGTGTTCTCTCACTTGCAGAACCAACGTTGATGCTCGCGAATTGCCACATGCCCGCTGCGCAAGCTTGGTAAGGCGGCAACACATGAACGTTACCGCAACCGACGTCGATGCGTGTTGGGTGCCGGTAGGACTGCAGCGATTGCTGAAGTAGGTGGCCAGCGTGCTCCAGGCGAGACAAGCAGCGCAACCTTGCTGGACCCGGTTCGGCCTGATCGGGGCGTCGCTGTTGTCGATGTTCGTGATGCTCGTCGATTGGCGGCCGGTGCGGCGACCGGCGCATGATGAAAGCCGGCCGGTCGGCTGTTCTGGAGGTGGCGACGTGTGGAGACTTGAACGTTTCGGTGCGGCAGCCGGCCGGGCCGTTGGTGGGTTGACCGGCAGCCCGGAGTTCAACGTCGCGATCTTCGCGTTGCTGCTCAACTTCGCATGGGAGATCTTGCAGGCGCCGTTGTACGCAAGCATGACCGACATGTCGCATGCGCAGGCGACGATGACGTGCCTGCAGGCCAGCTTCGGCGACATGGTCATCATGCTGCTGGCCTACGGTGCGGTCGCTGCCGGCGCGCGCAGCCGCCGTTGGGCAGTGTCAGCCAGCGGCTGGCAACTGACCTGGTTCGTTGCCATCGGCTTGGCCATCACCGCTGGCATCGAGTGGCTGGCGACGCGCGGACATTGGGTCCAGACCTGGAGCTACCTGCCGGCGATGCCGCTGTTGCCCGGCACCGGCATCGGTCTGGTGCCGTTGCTGCAATGGGCGCTGCTGCCGCCGTTGACCGTCTGGTTCGTACGGCGGCAACTCAGACCGGTTCAGGCACCGGCCACGTTGTGACCCGACAGTTCCTCCAAAATGGGGCAATCAGGGCGCTGGTCGCCCTGGCAGCAATCGGCCAGATGCTTCAGCGAATCACGCATGTCCGCCAAAGCCGCCATGCGAAGCTCCAGGTCGGCGACATGCCGCTGGGCGATGCGCTTCACGTCGGCGCTGGCGCGTCGGCGGTTTTGCCACAGTTTGAGCAACTCGGCGATCTCGGCCATGCTGAAACCCAGGTCGCGCGCACGTCGCACGAAGCGCAGCGTGTGCACCTCTTTCTCGCCGTAGCGCCGGTAACCGGATTCGGTCCGCGCCACCGCAGGCAGCAACCCGAGCGACTCGTAGTGCCGCACCATCTTGGCCGAGACGCCGGAGCGCGCAGCCGCCTCGCCGATGTTGAACTGCCCGGCGGCGTTCATCGCGGCGCGCCCTTCCAGCGTCGCAGCAGCAGCGCGTTGCTGACCACGCTGACGCTGCTGAAAGCCATGGCCGCGCCTGCAATCACCGGGTTCAACAGACCGAATGCCGCGAGCGGAATGCCCACCACGTTGTAGACGAACGCCCAGAACAGGTTCTGCCGGATCTTGGCGTAGGTGCGGCGAGAGATGTCGATCGCATCGGCCACCAGCGAGGGGTCGCCGCGCATCAGCGTGATGCCCGCGGTGTGCATGGCGACGTCGGTGCCGGTGGACATGGCGATGCCGACGTCGGCAATCGCCAGAGCCGGCGCGTCGTTGATGCCGTCACCGACCATCGCGACACGTGCGCCACTGGCCTTGAGTTGCGTCACGATGTCGGCCTTGTGTCCCGGCAACACGTCGGCATGCACATCGGTGATGCCGACAGCCAGTGCCACAGCGCGCGCGCTGCCTGCGTTGTCGCCGGTGATGAGCGCCGAGCGGATGCCCATCTGCTGCAACGAGGTGACGGCCGTGGCGGCGCTGGCCTTCGGGGCATCGCCGAAAGCCAGCAGGCCCAGCAGACGGGGTTTCGTCGACAGGGTGTCGGGCGCGCTGGCGGGCACCTCGGCCAGCCAAGACACGGTGCAGCCGCGCGCCTGCCAGGCGGCCGCCTCGTCGACCAGCGCAGCGACGTCCACGTTCAGCTCCTGCATGTAGCGGGTGCTGCCCAGACGCAGTTCGCGGCCCTCCACCAGCGCCGCGACGCCTCGGCCGGCCACGGCACGCACGGCCGTCGCGGGCGCGATGACGAGCCCGTCGCGCTTTGCCGTGGTCGTCACCGCGCAGGCCAAGGGATGCTCGCTGCCGGCCTGTACGGCGGCGCTGGCTGCCAGCAGCGCCGAGCGCTGGTGCAGCGGGTCCGTGCCGGCCGACGCGGCGGGCACCGCGGCCATCAGTACCGGCTTGCCCTCGGTCAGCGTACCGGTCTTGTCGAACGCCACCACCGTGACCGCGTGCGCCACCTCCAGCGCCTCGGCGTCTTTGATCAGGATGCCGTGTCTGGCCGCCGCGCCGGTGCCGACCATGATCGCGGTCGGCGTGGCCAGCCCGAGCGCGCAGGGGCAGGCGATCACCAGCACCGCCACCGCGTTCAGGATCGCCGCTTCCCAATCGCCCGTGCCCAGGCCCCAGCCCAGCACCGTGACCAACGCGATGACGATGACCACCGGCACAAAGACGCCACTGACCCGGTCCACCAACCGCTGGATGGGGGCCTTCTTCGCCTGTGCCGACTCCACCAACCGCACGATGCGCGCCAGCGTCGACTCGGCGCCGACGGCGGTGGTCTGCACCACCAGCAGGCCCTCGCCGTTGACGGCGCCGCCGGTGACCTTGTCACCCTCGTGCTTGGCGACGGGCAGGCTCTCGCCGGTGATCAGCGATTCATCGACATCGCTGCTGCCTTCGAGCACCCGGCCGTCCACCGGCAGGCGTTCGCCGGGCCGCACCACGACCCGGTCGCCGACCCGAACCTGCGCGACCGGCACCTCGGTGTCGATGCCGTCCCGTCGCACGCGAGCGGTGTCGGGCCGCAAGGCATTCAGCGCCCGGATCGCCTCGGTGGTCTGCCGCTTGGCCCGTGTCTCCATCCACTTGCCCAGCAGCACCAGCGTGATGACCACCGCCGAGGCTTCGAAGTACAGCTGCGTGCTGTGGTTGCCGAACCGCAACAACTGCACCAGGCTCAAGCCATAGCCGGCGCTGGTGCCCAGGGCAACCAACAGATCCATGTTGCCGCTGCCCGCCTTCAGGGCGTTCCAGCCGGCGCGGTAGAAGCGCGCGCCCAGCCAGAATTGCACCGGCGTCGCCAAAGCCAGTTGAACCCAGCCGGGCAACATCCAGTGCTCGCCGAACAGCAGCCCGATCATCGGCAGCACCAGCGGTGCCGAAAAGGCCGCCGCCACCGCCACCGGCCACCATTCGGTACCCGGACGCGGCACGGCTGAGGCGCCAGCGTCGGGCCCGGCCTGCCGCGGCCGCGCCGTGTAGCCCGCGCGCTCCACGGCCGTCACGAGTCGCGTCAGCGCCGCCTCGTCGATCTGGCGCGTGGCCAGTGTGACGGATGCCGACTCGGTGGCCAGATTGACCTCTGCGTGCAGCACGCCAGGTGCGCGCAGCAGCGCTTTCTCGACGCGCGACACGCACGACGCGCAGGTCATGCCGTCGATGGCCAGCGCCACGCTGCTTTCGCCAACCGTGTAGCCGGCCTTCTCGACCGCCACCCGAAGTTGTGCCAAGCCCGTGCCCGGCGTCGATCGGACACTGGCCGCCTCGGTCGCCAGGTTCACGCTGGCTTCGGCAACGCCGGGCGCCTTTTGCAAGGCGCGCTCGACGCGCGACACGCACGATGCGCAGGTCATGCCTTCGATCGGCAGGTTCCAGTCGAGCAGGGTTTCCGACGGGTGGATGGTGGAGGGGACAGCGTTCATGGTGGGCGGGCTGAAGTGGTGGTCGGCGTGCAACCCTGCGCGAGCATTGGCAACACCTTGTTTTAATGTGCGCCCAGTTTCAAGGTTCCCACCATGGGAATGTCAAGGCGGCCGCACCACAGAAACTTGAGCCCGCCGGGCTTGCCGTACCCTCGCTCGACCTGGCCACCGTGGCAAGGTCGGACGTTGGGTTTCGGTTGCTCGCGGTGTCGCCAGGCCGGCAGACGGGCGCGCCGGCGCCCCGGCGCCTGCCTACGGCACCCGGCGTCGCAGTCCTACGGCAGCCCGCACCGCAGCGGCTTAGATTGACTTCGTTAGGTTGGTGCAGCCGGCCGGCGCGCTGTCCTCGGGCGCCTGCCCTGGCTGCCGAGGCCTGCTTTCCATGCGCACTCGCCCGACTCGCCAGGACTTGAGCCCATCCAAAGAATCACCCACCAGGAGATATCGATGCACCCGAAAACACTCAACCCGATCAAGTCCCTGTGCCTCGTGCCGCTCGCGGCGCTGTGGCTCGCCGCCGTGCCGGTGCAAGCGCAGACTGCGCCAGCCATGCCCCACTCCGCCAGCATGCCGATGGGGAACATGCAAAAAGGCGCAGGGGCTGCGCAAGACATGAGGGGGTCCATGATGATGGGCATGGACGGCATGCAGAAGATGCCGATGTCGGGCGACGTCGACAAAGACTTCGCGATGATGATGAAGCTGCACCATCAGCAGGCCTTGAACATGTCGGAGATGCAACTCGCGCAAGGCAAGTCGCCCGAAATGAAGGCCATGGCCAAGCGCATCATCGTGGCCCAGAAGAAAGAGATCGCGCAGTTCGACAAGTGGTTGGCCAAGCAGAAGTGACGCAGGGCCGGTGCCCGGCCCGGGTCGGCGAATGCGCTCGCTGATCATTCTCGAAGCGAGCAGCGACCCGACGCTGGTTGCGCACCCCGGCGCGCAACCGGCGCGTCACAGGTCAGCCGTGGTCGCATGAAGCCGGTGGCGCCCGCGAACCTCGTCGACATCGGCGATGCGTCGGTCATGCAGAGCGACGCAGTGGCCGCAGCGCTGACAGTGGATGTGCAGAACGGGCTCAGCGCGCAGGAAGCCGCGCAACGGCTGGCCCGGAACGGACCCAATGAGTTGCATGCGGCTCCGCGGACACCGGCTTGGCGGCGCGTGCTGGCGCAGTTTCAAGATCCGCTGATCTACCTGTTGATGGCCGCAGTGGCCGTGGCGCTGGTGGCGTGGTGGGTCGAAGGAACGGTGGGCTGGCCGGTGGATGCGATCGTCATCTCCGCCGTGGTGCTGCTCAATGGCGCGATCGGCCATGTGCAGGAGGCGAAGGCGCAAAACGCGGTGGCAGCGTTGGCCAAGATGACGGCAGCCAGTTCTGCCGTGTTGCGTGACGGCAAACCGCAGCGCGTGCCGAGTTCCGAACTGGTGTGCGGCGATGTGCTCGTGCTGTCCGAAGGGGATGCCGTGGGGGCCGACGCCCGTCTGCTGCAGGCCACAACGCTGCGGCTGCAAGAGGCCGCTTTGACAGGCGAGAGCGAAGCCGTTTTGAAAGACGCCGCCACGCTGGCACAGCCGGTGGCGCTGGGCGACCGGCTCAACATGGTCTTCAAGGGCACCGCCGTTGCGCAAGGCACTGGGCGTGCACTGGTCACCGCCACCGGCATGGCCACCGAGATGGGCCAGGTGGCCGCATTGCTGGAGGCGACGGGCGCAGAGCCGACGCCTTTGGAGAAAGAAGTCGCGCACGTCGGGCGCACGCTGGGCCTGGCGGTGGTGGCGATCGCCATCGTGGTGGTCGGAACCATCCTGCTCGTATCCGAAGTCCGCAACACCGCCGACGTGGTGCGTGTGCTGCTGCTCGGCGTGTCGCTGGCGGTGGCTGCGGTGCCCGAGGGACTGCCCGCCATCCTCGCGGTGGTGCTGGCTCTCGGTGTGCAACGCATGGCCAAGCACCACGCCATCGTCAAGAACCTGTCGTCGGTGGAAACGCTGGGCTCTGCCTCGATCATCTGTTCGGACAAGACCGGCACCTTGACACGATCCGAGATGACCATCGAACGCGTCATCACCGCCTCGGGCGACAGCCGCATCAGCGGGGTCGGGTACGCGCCCGAGGGTCAGGTCAGCACGGCCGAGCAAGCCGGCCAGAGCGCTGCCGAGTTGCCCGCCGGGCCATTGCGCGAAGAAACGATCGTCGTGCTCAGCGGCGGCAGTCTGGCCGGCAACGCCGACTTGCGACAGACGGAAGGCGGCGCGTGGGAGATCCACGGCGACCCGACCGAAGCCGCATTTTTGGTGGCCGAGCGCAAGCTGGCCGATGGCACGGTCACGCAACGGCGCGAGCAGCGTTTCGAGCGTGTCGGTGAGATCCCGTTCACGTCCGAGCGCAAGCTGATGACGACGATCGAACGCGACCACGAACACGGTGACACGTTGGTGGCCGTCACCAAGGGCGCGCCCGACGTGCTGCTTGGCCGGTGCACCAAGGCGCGATTGGGCATGGAGATCGTCGAACTCGACGAGGCCTTGCGCGCGCGGTTGCTGGCCGGCGTCGACACCCTCACCGACGCCGCACTGCGCACGCTGGCCGTCGCTTACCGGCCGCTGGCACAGGGTGAAGACCCGACCGCCGGCGAGGCACTGGAACGCGATCTGATCTTCGTCGGCACCGTCGGCATGATCGATCCGCCGCGCGAGGAGGCGGCGGTGGCGATCGCCGAAGCGCGCCGGGCCGGCATCCGGGTGGTGATGATCACTGGCGACCATCCGAAAACGGCCGCGCGCATTGCGGCCGATCTCGGCATCGTCGAAGCGGGCTCGCTCGCCCTCACGGGCGCCGAGATCGATGCGCTCGACGACGCAGCGTTCGCCGAGGCCGTGCGCAAGACGTCGGTCTACGCCCGGGTGGCGCCAGCGCACAAACTGCGCATCGTCGACGCGCTGCAGGCCGACGGCAACATCGTGGCCATGACCGGTGACGGCGTCAACGACGCGCCGGCGTTGAAGGCCGCCGACATCGGCATCGCGATGGGCGTGACCGGCACCGAAGTGACCAAGGAAGCGGCCAAGATGATCCTGGCCGACGACAACTTCGCCACCATCGTGCAGGCCGTGCGCGAGGGGCGCGCCATCCTGGACAACATCCGCAAGTTTCTGCGCTACCTGCTGTCGTCCAACATGGGTGAGGTGCTGACGGTGTTCCTGGGCGTCGTGGGGGCTGGGGTGATCGGGCTGAATCAAACCGAGGTCGGTGCGGGGAGCACGGTCGTGTTGCCGCTGCTCGCCACACAGCTGCTGTGGATCAACCTCATCACCGACTCGGCACCCGCGCTGGCGATGGGCGTCGACCCCGCCACCGACGACCTGATGGCTCGCCAGCCGCGGCACGTGAACGAGCGCCTGATCGATGCCCGCATGTGGTCGAGTGTGATCCAGACGGGTGTGGTGATCGCGCTGGTGAGCCTGCTGACGATGGACTACTACCTGCCCGGCGGCTTGATCGCGGGCACGAGCGACCTCACCACGGCCCGCACGGCGGGCTTCACGGTGTTGGTGTTCACCAGCCTGTACACCTGCTTCACCGCACGTTCTGACACCACCAGCGCGTTCACCAATCTTTTCACCAACCCCTGGCTCTGGGGTGCCGTTTCGCTCTCGTTGCTGCTGCAGGTGGCCGTCGTCCACGTCCCGTTCCTGAACATCGCCTTCGGCACGGCGCCGCTGGCGTTCGACCAGTGGCTGGTGTGCGCGGCGATGGCCGGCTTGGTGTTGGTCTACAGCGAAGTGCAGAAGCTGCTCAGGCGCCGCTGGGGACGGTGAAGCACGCTCTACAACATGGTGGCGGACGGCGCCACTGTGTGCTTCGACCCGGCGCGGTGGCAGTCAGGCGGTGACCGGGGCATCGCAGCGAGCGTGCTACTGTTTGAAGGCGCGTGCGAATTCGCGGCTCTTGGCCGTCGGATGTCGACAGAAAGTCATTGCCAGTGGTGGGAACCGACCGATGTAGATCGATGCGCACCGTCCAACCATCCATTCACCGTTTCCCGGAGGACCCCATGCGAATACTCATGCCCATCGACGGCAGCACCCACAGCAAGGCTGCGTTGGACTTCGTCGCTTCGCGCAGCACCTTGATCGAAAGCCAACCCGACATCGAACTGCTCAACGTCCAGTACCCGGTGCCGTCACGCGCAGCGCGTTACGCCGGCAAGGAACTGGTGCTCTCGCATCATCAGGCCGAGGCGGCAAAGATCGTCAAACCCGCCTTGGCCAGGCTCAAGCGGGCAGGCTTGCTGGCGCGTGCCGAGAGCGTGGTCGGCAGCCCTGGCGTCGAGGTCGGCCGAATTGCGGCCGAAGACGCTGCAGACCTGGTCGTCATGGGCTCGCACGGCCACACCGGACTGAAGAATCTCTTGTTCGGATCGGTGACCCAGTCTGTGTTGGCGTCGTGCCAGACGCCGGTGCTGGTCTTGCGCAGCGAAACCCCGCTGAACAAGGCTTCCCTGAAGATCGGCATCGCACTCGACGGCAGCAAGTACGGGCTTGCCGCGGTTCGTTTCGTCGTCAAGCACCGTGTGCTGTTCGGCCCGATGCCAACGCTGACGCTGATCCACGTGGTGCCCGACCTGTTGAATTTGCGCGTGGCAGGCCTGTTTGCCGATGCGCCGGTGCCCGGTTTCAAACCAGAGCAGGTCGTGGAAATGCAGCGCGCGGCATTCGAAAAAGCATTCATGCCAGCACGAAAATTGCTGAAGGCCGCAGCGCTGCAAGTCACTGAAGCGCAGCTCACCGGCAACGACACGGGCGCTGTGATCGCCTCTTACGCAACGAAGAACAAGCTGGACGTCCTCGCGATCGGATCGCACGGCCAAGGTGGCTTCACTTCCACGCTGCTCGGCTCGGTGGCCACGCGTGTGACGGCCAAGTGTCGCAATGCGCTGCTCTTCATTCAGGGCAAGTAGCCGCAAACGCCGCCCACCCTGAACGCCCCCGCCTGATGGCGCGGAGCTCTCGTTCAGCGCACGGGCTGGACGTCGGTCACGGTGAATTTGCCGCCATCGTTGATGGCCTTGAATCGGACCTTGTCACCGGCTTTCAACGTCTCGAGCAAGGCCTTGTCTTTCGCGATGAAGACCATCGTGATGCCGGGCATGTCGAGGTGCTTGATCCTGCCGTGCCTGAGCGTGAGCTTGCCGCTTTCCACGTCGACTTTGCGAATCTCGCCGTCGGTCATGTCGGACGCCGCCACCGCCGCCACCGCCGCCTGCGCGGTCTTCACGCCCTCGATCGTCGATTGCGCCTGGGCTGCGGATGCCAGGGCAACCAACCCAGGCCGTGCTGACCGCGGCGCTGAGCTTGTGGAGGTTTTAAAGATCGGCCGCCCTGGTCAATAACGTTGGAAAGTGGTGGTGCTGCCGTCTTTGGCGACGAGCAGCACGTCGTAAGAATCGGTGCGCTCGCCGTACGCCGGGCCGTCCATGCCCGGTGAACCGATCGGCATCCCCGGCACGGCCAAGCCAATCGCAGCGGGTCGGTCCTTCAGCAAGCGGCGTATCTCGCGCGCCGGCACATGGCCTTCGATGGCATAGCCAGCGACGCTGGCCGTGTGGCACGAACCCAGACGCACCGGCACGCCCAGGCGTTGTCGGGCGGCGGTGTTGCCGTCGTCGTGTGTGCGCACCTGGAAGCCGTTCGACACCATGTGCGTCACCCAATCCTTGCAGCAGCCGCAGGTCGGACTCTTCCAGACGTCGACCAGAACGGCCTTGCGTTCAGGCTGCGCCCAAGCTGACGGAAAGGCCAGCAACAGCGGCAGCGCCAGCCAGCGGCGGCGCTGCAACTCAGTGTTTGTGGCTGCCATGGTGGTCTCCCTTGTTGGATGTCTTGCCAGTCGCCAGAGCCGCGGCGGCGGTGAGGCCCAGCCCCACCGCACACTGGTTGATGGGACAGCGCATGGTCGATGAATGGTTCATGAAGTTCCTTGTGACGTGAATTCAGATTGCGGAATCGTCGAGTGGCCAGGGCATCGAGCGGGATCGCGTAAAAGCTGCACGGACTGGCCGGAGCCGCCGACAGGTTTGCGAACCGTCACTTCCGCGGCGGTGGTCGGCTTGGCCAGCGTTCATCGCGTGGCGGCCGTTGTGGCTGCGGAAGCACTTCACCATCGACACGAGGCCGCCATGCTCCATTGCCTTTCCTTAGTGCGCGAATTCGAGCCTCGGTGGACGAAACAAAGTCTGGGTCGACCGACCGGTCAGCAACTCGGTCGCCAGCGCGGCCCCACAAAATTGCAGCGCCTGCCTGGCGGGAGCGCGCAGATGCGCTCTCGCTGATTTCGCCATTTGGCTGATGCCGCACCGAGCCGGAGTCGGGCCGGCTTCGCGAATCAATTTCGCTGCGCATGAACGTTCGATTCAGCAAGCATTTTTTTAAACTTTACAGCAGGCCGTCCCGGGCGTTTGAATCACGGCCTTTACGCCGGCGCACCGTCGACAGAGGCATCACCGCGCCGTCGACTGGCGCAGCGCAACCTGCTGCAGAACACTGTCCATCTTGCCGAATTCGACGGGCTTGGTGAAGTGGTGGTCGAAGCCCGCTTGCTTGGCCTTGAGCCGATCGGCCTCGGCGCCCCAGCCGGTGAGTGCGACCAGCGTCACCGCACCCGACGGGTCGTCGGCTCGAATGCGCAGGGCGGTCTCGTAGCCGTTCATCCCCGGCATGCCGATGTCCAGCAGGATCAGCACGGGCCTGAAATCACGCACGATCGCCAGTGCCGCGAGACCGGAGCCTGCGACCTGGGTCTCGTGCCCATACAGCGACAAGAGTTCGGCCAGCGTTTCGGCTGCATCGACGTTGTCGTCGACGACCAACACGCGCAGTCTGGTGTTCGAGATCGGCTCTGCCGCGGGCGCCGCCTGGCTGGCCAGGCCATCGGCGTCAACGTCGACGAGGGTCGGCAAGCGCAGTGTGAACGTGCTGCCCGCCCCGAGCCCGGCGCTTTCGACCACCACGGTCCCGCCATGCATCTCCACGAGCCGCTTGACGAGCGCCAGGCCGATGCCCAATCCGCCCTGCGCTCGGTCGAGCGTGCGGTCGACCTGCGTGAACATCTCGAAGACCTGAGCGTGCATGTACTGTGGAATGCCTTCGCCCTGGTCGGCCACGGTGACCACCACATCATTGCCGGCCCGGAGGACGGTCAATGCAATCGTGCTGCCGCGAGGCGAATACTTGGCGGCATTGGTGAGCAGGTTGTTCACGACCTGGCAGATGCGCGTGGCATCGGCCTGGAGCCAGACGGGTTGCACGGGTAGTTCGATCTCCAGTCTCTGATCTGCCGCATCGAGCAGGGGACGCACGGCCTCGATGGCGGTGCGTACGGCGGTCTGCAACTCGATGCGCTCCGGGCGCAGCACGATCTTGCCGGTCCGCACCCGGGAAATGTCGAGCAGGTCGTCTACAAGCGTCACCAGGTGCCCGAGCTGCCGATCGATCGTGGCGAATGTTTTCTCCATGTGCTCCGGATTGCGCGTCATCCGGAGCACGGCCAGGCCGCTGCGGATCGGGGCGAGTGGGTTGCGCAGCTCATGGGAAAGCGTGGCCAGGAACTCGTCCTTGCGCGCGTCCTGCTCGGACAACGCCTGCTCGGCCTGCTTGAGGTCGGTGATGTCGATGGCCGCGCAGGTCACGCCGGTGATGATTCCGGCGCCATCCCACATCGGTTCGATCAGCAGTCGGTAGTGGTGGGCGGCGCCCAGGTGGTGAATCAGGACTTCGTGCCGCAGGCCGACTCCGGTACGGATCACCTTCCGTTTCAGGGCCTCCGTCACCTCGGCGTCCGCTGCACGGTCCATCAGGTCGATATCGCGCTTGCCGATGACCTCGGTGTCGTTGAAACCCAGCGCCGGGTTGTAGATCCAGGTGTAGCGCAGGTCCAGATCCTGTTGAAAAAGTGCCACGGCGGCGCATTTCAGGGCCAGTTCCATTCGCTGCGTCGACAGCTTGGCGGCAATCTCGGACGCCCGGTGTTCGGTCACGTCCCGCGAGACCGACAACAGATGTTCGGCCCGGCCGTCCGGACCGGGAATGGCGGTCACAGTCACATCCCACCAGCGCGGCGCGCCGGCGAACGTGGGGGAGTAGCCCGAGAACCGGCCGACGCCGCCGTCGCGAGCGGTGGCCAGCGCCGCCTCGGCTTGCGCCCGAAGTCCGCCGGCGTCCCAGAATCTGCCCCAGTCGCTGCCGCGCAGCGCGGCGAAGTCGCGCATTTCCAACTGCCGCTGGCCGTTCGCGTTCATCCACATCAAGCGGCCGTCGAGCGTCAGGCCTTTCACGCAGTCGGCACTCGACTCGACCACACTGCGGGCGAATGCCTCGCTGCGCGCGAGGGCCTCTTCGGCCGCCTTGCGCTGGCTGATGTCGCTGGCGACGCCGAACCATTCGACGAGGTTGCCGCGCTCGTCCAGCAGTGGCACCGCGCGGGACGAGGCCCAACCGATCGAGCCATCCGGACGCAAGACGCGATGCTCGAGCGCGAACAGCGCCTTTTGCGCAATGGCCACGCTGATCGCTTGTCGGACGCGGGCGTGCTCGTCGGGCGGCAGGTTCCGGCCCAGCCACGCCCAGTCGTCGAGTGGCGTGTCCGTGCTCGCAACCAACGCGCGCCCGTCCAGCGGTCGCATCGAGGACCAGTCGGCAGACATGCGGTAAGCGATGTCCGAACTTGCCTGCGCCAGAGCGCGATAGTGCTGCTCAATGGCGTGCGCTGCCGCCCGCTGCTGCCACATCTCGCGGGCCATCGCCCACCGCTCGGTCGCGATCTCGACCGCTCGTGCCATGCCTTGCGGCGTCATCCAGCTCTTGCCGATGTAGTCGTGGGCGCCGGCCCGCAGCGCGCTGCGGCCGGTCTCCGAGCTGTCGCCGCCCGTGAAGACGACGACCGGCCAGCTGGGAGCCCCGTCGTGATCGACGATGGCTGCCAGAAACTCGGACGCGGTCATGTCGGGCAGGTGGTAGTCGAGCACGACGCAGCGGTGCGCTGTCGCGGGGCATTCGCGCAGCGCACGCAAGCCGGCGGCACCAGTGGCGGCTTCGGTGAAGGCGTAACGCCGGTCCGAGCCCTTCAGCAGCAGCCGGCGCGCCTCGGCGCAATCGTCCGGGCTGTCGTCGACGATGACGATCTGCCACACCTCACCGGTCATGACAACGTCGCCGGTGCGGAGGGCGTGGTCGCGTCGACGAGCCAATACCTGAGCAGCCCCGCCAGCATCTGCAGGTGCTCGGGGTATCGCACCGGCTTGACGTGGTACGCGTTGGCGCCGTGTTGGTAGCAGAAGTCGACGTCGCGCGGGTTGGCGGATGCCGTCACGATGACGACCGGAATGGCCTGCAGCAGCGGGTCGGCCTTGATCAGCCGGAGTGCTTCGCGGCCGTCGGTGCTGGCCGTGTTCAGGTCCATCAGGACGAGCGCGGGCCGCTCGGCGTCGGCCTGTCGCAACAGCGCCATGCACTCGTCTCCGTTGTTCACGCGGATCAGTCGCGTCGGCAGCCCGAACAGATGCAGCGCCTCCCGCACGGTGTCGTGGTCATCGGCCGAATCTTCGACGAGCACGATGTGCCGGGTGTCCCTGGTCTTGGTCATGTTGCGCCGGCGATGTCAGGGGTGAAGGTGAAGAAGAACGTCGAGCCCTGCCCGAGCGTCGAGCGCACCCAGACGTGGCCGCCATGGCGCTCGACGAGCTTCTTGACGATCGTCAGGCCGGTGCCGTTTCCGCCGCCGTAGTCGTCGCGGCTGTGCAGGCGCCTGAACATCTTGAAGATCTGCTCGACGTGATGCGGCGCGATGCCGATGCCGTTGTCCTTGACGTAGAACACCGCCCGGTCGGCGGTGCCGTGGGGCCGGTCTGCAGCCGCTGATGCCTTGGAAGGGCGCTCGCAACCGATTTCAATCTGGCAAACCGGCTTGTCGTTGTATTTGAGCGCGTTCGACAGCAGGTTGACGAAGACTTCACGGACGCGCGCCCGGTCGCATTCCACCCAGGGCAACGCTGGGGCTACGTTGATCTCGCACGTGCGCTCCAGGCGCCGCGCATCGACCATCTCGAGTGCCTCGGCGACCACGCTGTTCAGGTCGACCTTTTCCAGCTCCATCGACAGCCGGCCGGCGCGCGCGAAGTGCAGCAAGGCGTCGAGCAGCGCGTCCATCCGCAGGGTCAGACGCATGACGCGCTCGAGCTTGTCCCGGCTCCCACCATCTTGCGGTGGTGCCGATTCTTCGAGCAGCTGGTGGGTGTGCTTGTAAATGCCGCGCAGGGGCTCTTTCAGGTCGTGGCTGGCGACGTAGGCGAACGCGTCGAGCTCTTCGTTGCTGCGCGCCAGGTCGACGTTCAGCTCGGCCAGGCGCTCGGCGCGGCTGACCACGAAAGCCATCACCAGCAGGCGAAAGCGCAGTGCCAGCTCGACGTCGACGGGCTGCCAGGGCAGCGAACGTCCGGCCACCGACTCGGCATAGATCTCGAAGCTGCGGCGCGGCGTCAGGCGCATGCCGTGCGGGCCGATGACCTTGATGACGTGATTCGGATCGCCACCCCACTGCACGGTCTGCAGCGTCTCGGTGCGAAACCACAACATCAGCGTGCCTCGGCTGACCGTGAGCGGCAAGGCCAGCAAGCCGCTGGCGACGGCGCTGAAGGCCGCAGCGGCCGGATACTCGTCCGGCAGCCGATCGGTCACGAAGACTGGTCGGGTGTCGTTGGTGAACTTCGCCTGCATGTTCAGCCAATGAGCCAGCGCGTCGAGCTCGGCATCGGTCGGCGTCTGGCCCACGCGCCACCAGCGGTCGTGGTGGTAGAGCGCCACGCCATCGGACTCGATCGCTTGCAGCACGGTCGGTGCCCCGTCGGTCATCGCCGAGAGGCCGCCCTCTTCGGATGCCTGCGCGATCAGCTGCTGGTGGATCGCTTCGCGGCTCAGGCGGTAGGCCAGGTGCTCATGGTTTTCGATCGCCTGGTGCTGCAGCGACACCACCTGAGCGAGCAGTTCGCAGGCCGCCCGCACCTCGAAGGGCAGCCGGGCAACGCCGCTGTAGTGGTGGCAGACGATCAGGCCCCACAGCTCGTCGCCTCGGCGCAGCGACATCGTCAGGCCGGCGGTCACGCCCATGTTCTGCAGATATTCGGTGTACATCACCGAGGCGCCGCGCAAGGCGCAGTGCGTCATCGTCAGCGGCCGGCCTGTCTGCGGGTTGACCAGCGGCACCATCTCGGCCAGTGCACCGCTGACGTCGAGTGTGGGGCGGATCCAGACACGCTTGAAAACTTCGCGCGCCGGCGCCGGGATGTCTTCGGCCGGGTAATGCATGCCGAGCCAGGGCGCCAACTCGGCGTTGCGGCTTTCTGCGTACACCTCGCCGTGCCCGTCAGCGTGGAATTTGTAGACCATGACGCGGGCCAGCCCGGTGAGCTCGCGGAACTCTTCCGCGGCGACGGTGCAGAAGTGCTGCAGGCCTGACGCCTGACGCAACCGCCCGACAGCCTTCTTGACCAGCGCATAGCCGTTTTGCGCCTGCGCGTCGTCGTCGGGAGACGACGGCTCGAATTCGATCATGGCCAGGCCGTCGAGCGTGTGCATCGAGACATCGAGCGCCGGCGTTTCGCTGCGGCCACTGCTGCCACTGTGGCCGGGCAGGGTGAACAAGCGCAGCGGGTTGGCGTCGGTCGCGCCGCCGGCGATCGACGCCCGCAACTGCGCCGCGCCGGCTGCGCCGGTGACCACGCCGATGGGCTGGCCGAGCAGCTGCTCAGGCGACAAGCCCAGCAAGTCCGCGCTGTTCTCGCTGGCCTGCAGGATCACGAGGTCGTCCGGCCGCACCACCAGCAGCGCGCCGTGCGCCTGGATGCAGCCGGGCGTCTGCACCGGCTCGGCATCGCAGTTGGTCAGCGTCACGCCGTGCCGCTTGGCGCTGTAAGCGCCGCCCGCCCAGGGCGCGGTTCCGGGCACAAGCGCGGCGGCAATGGAAGGCAGGGTCATGGCGGAACTTTCATGATGTGCGTTGCCTTGAGAGCCGATCTGGACAGGCGGGCGGTGGCTCGGGAGGCGTCTGTGCTCGGCCAAAGGCGGCGTCTCGATCAGCGCCGGCCTCAAGCTGCACGGGAGTTTCTCAGATCTCGGCGTTGCAGCCCGGCTCGCCAGCAGGGCGGCCGGTTGCGCTTGGCCCCGGCACCGTTGTTGCCCGTGTTGTTGGCAGCTGGATCTGGGGACACCTGCCTAAACCAGGCCTCGATGCCGGTTGCACACCGAGCGCGATCGGTTTACCATCGTCAAATGCTGCACCGCAACAATTTCTGTTCAACGGTTTGCAGACCGACCTCTGGAGCTTTGCATGACCCAACCCAATGAACAATTTCTGGCTGCTGCCCAAACCGCCATGGCCGACCTGAGCGATATGGCCAAGACCGCGATGGCTGGCTTCGAAAAACTGGTCGAACTGAACCTGTCCACTGCCAAGTCGGCACTGGCAGACACCGCCGATCAAATGCAGGCCGGCTTTGCCACCAAGGCGCCGCAGGACCTGAGCGCCGCGGCAGCGCTGGCGCAACCGATGGCCGAGAAGGCCGCTGCCTACGGACGTGCCGTGGCAGACATCGTGACCAACACCGGAGCGGCCCTCAGCAAGGCCGCCGAGGGCAAGTTTGCCGACGTGCAAGCGCAGGCGATGGCCAACATCGAAGCCGCCATGAAGCATGCGCCCGCAGGCAGTGAAAGCGCAGTGGCCGCTTTCAAGACCGCGATGAGCACGGGCCAGGCGGCGTTTCAGTCGGCCCAGGTGCAAGCCAAGCAGGCGGTCGATGCGGCGGGAAAGAACTTCGCCGCGGCCACCGACATGGCGGTCAAGAACACCAAGGCCGCATCCAGGTCGAAGTGATCTGAATGCGCCAGCGCCGAACGGCGCTGGTGGTTTTTACAGACGCCCCGCCTGCGGGGCGTTTGTTCGTCACCTGCGCCCCGCCTGCGGGGCGTTTGCTGGTCACCGCGCCCCGGCTGCGGGGCGTTTGTTTGGTGCGAGCGCACCGCCTGTGGGGCGGTGGTCTCGGCTTCAGCGATGCGCGTGATGCACAGGCAGCAGGCGTGGCTGCGTGGCATCGGCCGGTGTCCGCGCGCCTCGCGTTCCAGGCTGTCGCGAAAGTCGGGGTGGGCGATCCAGATCATCGGGCGGGCTCGCTCGGCATGACCGCCGGCGCTCGCAACGCGCCAGACGCAAGCCGCCTGCGCGAGCCCTCGATCCCTCACTTGCGCGTTTGAAACGACAGGATGCCGTCGGCGTGGATGATCGCCCGGGCGATCTCTTCGGTCGCGACGCGCTTGCTCATCGCCTGCTCGCGGATCACCCGGTAGGCGTCGCTGTCGCTGATGCTGCGTGTGCGCACCAGGATCGCCTTGGCTTCGCTGATCTGATTCGCCGACAACAGTTTCTGTTCCAGCCGCACGGCTCGCCGACGCAGTTCGCGCAGTTCGGTGTGCATCTGCTTGGCCATCGCCAGCGACGACAGGATGCCGGCCGATCGCACCGGGCTGGTCAGCACGGCCTGCGCACCCATGCGCAAGGCGGCATCGACGACGGTCGGATTCTCGTAATTGATGATGGCGATCACCGGCACCGAGGTCTCGCCACCCATCCAGCTGCCATCGACGGGCGGATGGTCGGGCCCGACCGCGCAAAAGACGAATTCGACGGTGTCGGGCAGGTCGGGCAGCGGTGGCCACATCGTGATCACCTGGCAGCCGATGCGCTGCAATTGCTGCGCCAGCATCTCGCCGTCTGCGTCCTTCGGGTGGAACACCATCACGCGCGTATTGCGCAGGTTGCGCAGCAGGTCCGGCGTGGACCGCTGCAGGCGTCCGGACACGCTGCGGCCGGCCTCGTCCTTAGACACCGACGATTCCCAATTCGACGCTGTGGACGCGCCAGTCGTCGGCGACATGGCTGACCATGTAGGGGTCCGCATCGACGCCTCCCGGCGACTCGGCCACCACGACGAACCGCCCGTCGTCGCCGACCCGGCCGATGCGGGGGTACAGCCGCGTGTGGTGGTTGGACGGGTCGATCCTGACGCGGCCCTGCGGCGCGTCGTATTCACTGCCCAGCAGGTGCGGGAGCAGCCGGTCGATCTGGTCCGAGCCCGACAGGCGCAGTGCGCGCGCCACCATGTGGACCTGGAAATAGGCGGCTTCCCAGCACATGTTGGGTTCGACCTCGTGACCATGCAGCGTGCGGAAACGCGCCAGGCAATCGCGGTTCACCGGGTTGTCGATAGCCTGAAAATAGGGTGCCGCGGTGAGGTGACCCGACGCCACGCCGGCGCCCATTTCGGACACCTCGGCTTCGCAAGTCGTCAGGCTCGCAATCGGCATTCTCGACGGGTCGAGGCCAGCCTCGGCATAGGCCTCGTAAAGCAGGCGCGTGCCGCTGCCGACGACAGTCGAGAAAATGAAGTCGGGCTGCTTGTCCTTGATGTCCTGGATGATCGGTTTGAAGTCGGCGGCCACGGCATTCAGACGCACGTAGCGTTCACCGAGCTTGACGCCGCCCGGCCGCTCGAGGATGAAGTCGCTCATGATGCGATTCGACTCGTACGGATAGATGTAGTCGCTGCCGACCAGGTAGACGCGCAGTCCGTGCTGGCGTGTCATGTACTCGGCGAGTTGAGCGCTGTTCTGGTTCGGCGCCGCACCCGTGTAGATGATGTTGCGCGAGAACTCGAAGCCTTCGTACGGCGTCGGATAGAGCAGCAGTCGCTGCCATTTCTCGACCACCGGCATCACCGCCTTCCGTGTGCTGGACATGTAGCACCCGAAGATCACGTTGATGCCGTCCTCCTTGACCATGCGCTCGGCCAGCATGCGGTAATTGCGCGGAATGCACTTGGGGTCGTATTGGACAGCGAGCAGCTCACGCCCGTCGATGCCTCCGTCGTCGTTGATCTCACGGATCGCGTGCATGGTGCCGAGCGACTGCGAAAGTTCCACGCGCGAGGTGGTACCGATGCGCGAGAACAGCACGCCGACGCGAATCGGATCGGTGTTGGCCACAGGGCGATCCTCCCGAAAATTGCGGCTGGTGAAGCCTGTCTGGATTCGAATTTATTCTGACATGCCGCTTGACAGTGCGTCGGCCGTTCACTTAGCCTATACGCAGAATTTAGTTGCCGTCGACAACATCGTCGACTTGCACACCGGCACCAACGCCTGGCCAAACCTCATTGGTTTTGCCTGGCGTTTTTCTTTTGTCAATTGCATTTCATTTGATGAGTGCGTTGTCAACTTGGGTGCCCGTGCGCATTGCGCAGTCTTCAATTTCAACCCCGGGAGGTCTGATGTCTCAAGCAGGTTCTGAACACGAAGTGCTGGGCGACGAGTACGAGCACGTGCCGGTGCCGATGTCGGCCCGCCGAAGCACCTTCTCGGTGTCGATGGTCTGGCTCGGTTTCCCGATGATCATCACCGGCGCAATGACGGGCTCGATCATGGTCGCTGGCATGGGCTTTCAGTCCGCGCTGATAGCCATGTTGATCGGCAATGCGTTGATGTTCGCCTACGTCGGCTCGCTTGGCCTGTTGGGCACGGCCCGCGGTGTCAACTTCGCGCTGATTGCCAGTGCCGTGTTTGGCAAAAAGGGCTACATCCTGGCTTCTGGATTGTTGTCGACCTTGCTGTTGGGCTGGTACGCGGTGCAGACCGGCATCACGGGCAACCTGATCCACACTGCCTTTCAACTCGACTACCTGACGATGACGGTCATCGCTGGTGCTCTCTATCTGGGCATCACGTTCGTCGGCATTCGCGGATTGCATTGGATCGGTCTGGTCTCGGTGCCCATGTTCGTGGTGCTCGGCGGCTGGGTGGCGTTTGACTCGGCCGGCAAGGCTGGCTGGGACAAGGTGCTGGCCTATGCTGGCACCAACCCCACCATGCCGATGGCGTTTGGCATTGGCCTGACCATCGTGATCACGCTGTTTGTCGATGCGGGCACCGTGACGGCCGACTTCAACCGTTGGGCCGCCGACAAGAAGAGTTCGCTGATCGCGACCTTCTGTGCATTTCCCTTCGCCAACCTGACCGCGATGCTGGTTGGTGGTGTCATGACCGCAGCTTTGGCTGTGCCCTCACCGCAGCCGTTTGGTTTGGACAACATGTTCGGCTACTTGCTGGCGCAAAACAAGCCGTGGTTGTCGGTCATCGCCTTCGTGTTTTTGTTCTGCAACCTCGGCTCGGTGTGTGCGCACTGCCTGTACAACTCGGCGGTCGGATGGTCGCGCATCGGCAATGGCCGCATGCGGCTGTACGCGGTCGGGCTGGCCGTGGTCGGCATCATGATCGCCGCGGCCAACGTCTGGGCACTGTTCATTCCGTGGCTGTCGCTGCTGGGCATCCTGGTTCCGCCAATCGGCGCGATCATCCTGGCTGACCTCTATTACGTGCGCCCGGGTGCGGAAATTCGCGCCGACTTCCGCCCTCCCGCATTCATCGCCTGGGCGGTTGGCTCGCTGGTGGCCTATCTGGTCGAGACCTTCACACCGCAGTTCTCCACGGCGATCACCGCGTTCATTGCGGGTGGCCTGTGCTATTTGCTGCTCAGCGCGATCTCCAAGCCCGCCATCGAGCCGTCGTTGGGCGCCGTCAAGCGCTGATCGATTGGGCGACGCGCCGCCTCAATGGCGGCGCTCGCACCGCGCTTCCACATCCGATCGGGAGAGAAATGGACTACGAGATCTACGAACTGGGCAACGTGGTGCTGCAGCGCGGCGCCACGCTGCGCGATGCCAAACTGGCCTATAAGACTCACGGCACCCTGAACGCCGACAAGAGCAACGTCATCGTCTATCCGACCTGGTACTCGGGTCAGCACAAAGACAACGAGTGGTTGATTGGCGAAGGCATGGCACTCGACCCGGCCAAGTACTTCATCGTCGTGCCGAACATGCTCGGCAACGGGCTGTCGTCTTCGCCGAGCAACACGCCCGAACCGTACGACCGTGCGCGCTTTCCCAACGTCACGCTCTACGACAACGTCACGCTGCAGCATCGGCTCGTGTCCGAGCGGTTCGGCATCACGAAAGTCAAGCTGGTGGTGGGCTGGTCGATGGGCGCGCAGCAGACCAATCAGTGGGGCTGCCTGTACCCCGACATGGTCGAGCGCATCGCGCCGTTTTGCGGTTCCGCCAAGACGGCGCCACACAACTTCGTGTTCCTCGAAGGCGTGAAGGCGGCGCTGACCAACGACGTCGCTTTCAACGGCGGCTGGTACGACCGGCCTCCGATGAAGGGCCTGCGCGGCGTGGGCCGTGTTTATGCCGGCTGGGGGTTGTCGCAGCCGTTTTACATGCAGGAGCTGTGGCGCGGCCTGGGCTACAGCTCGTTGGAGGATTTTCTGGTCGCCTTCTGGGAAGGCTTCTTCCTGCCCAAGGACGCGAACAACCTGCTGGCGATGTTGTGGAGCTGGCAGAACGGCGACATCAGCGCCAACCCGGTGTTCAACGGCGACTTCAAGAAGGCGCTCGGCGCCATCAAGGCCAAGGCGGTGGTAATGCCCGGCGAGATGGACCTGTACTTTCCGGTCGTCGACAACGAATGGGAAGTCGCCCACATGCCCAATGCGGTCTGCAAGCCGATCCCCGGCGTGTGGGGCCACTTCGCGGGCGGCGGCGCCAACCCGGTCGACACGAAGTTCATCGATGACCAACTCAAAGCCTTGTTGGCGAGTTGACAAAGTCACGCCTCGGCAGCGATCAATCAAAGCCCAATCGAATGGCAAGCCGCCACGAAATCTACGCTATTGAACGGACCCATGAAATACTTGCGCCGAGGCTTGACAGCCTGCAACGCCGTAAATTAGGCTCTAAACAATCAAATGCCATCGACAGCATCGTCGATCAGCAACCCGGCATCAATGCCTTGCAGAACCGTTCAGGTTCAGCAAGGCGTTTTTGTTTTCCGTTTGACTTGACTGAAAGCGAAACATGAAAACATTTACCCGCCGTGAACTTTTGCAATCAGCCACCCTTGCGGGTGCTGCCTCTGTGGTGCCGTTCAGCTTCGCACAGGAGGCTGTGAAACTCGGCATCCTTCATTCGTTGACCGGCACCATCGCGATTGCCGAGGCGTCCATTGTCGATGCCGAGAAAATGGCGATTGAAGAGATCAATGCGGCCGGCGGCGTGCTCGGCCGCAAGATCGAGCCGGTCATTGAGGACGGCGCAAGCGACTGGCCGACATTCGCTGAAAAGACGAAAAAGCTGCTGCAGCGAGACAAGGTCGCGGCCATCATCGGCTGCTACACCTCAGCCTCGCGCAAAGCCGTGTTGCCTGCATTGAACCAATTGAACGGCTTGCTTTACTACCCCACGTACTACGAAGGACAGGAGCAAGACAAGGCGGTCATCTACACCTCGCAGGAGGCGACGCAATCGGTCATCCAGGCCATCGAGTGGATGGCCAAGCAGCAGGGCAAGACCTTCTTTCTCGTGGGCTCCGACTACATTTACCCGCGCACCTGCAACAAGATCGCCAAGCCGACGATTGCCCGCGTCGGCGGCAATGTCGTTGGCGAGGAATACGCGCCGCTCGGCCACACAGAGTTCTCCTCGATCATCAACAAGATCAAGGCTGCCAAGGCCGACTGGATCTACTCCACAGTGGTCGGCGGCAGCAACGTGGCGTTTTACAAGCAATTGAAAGCAGCCGGCCTGGACGGCGCCAAGCAAAAGCTGCTGTCGACGGTGGTTTCTGAAAACGAGATCGAAGGCATCGGACGAGAAAACGCAGTGGGCTACTTCGCCTGCATGGGTTATTTCCAAAGCCAGAAGAATCCGCAGAACGAGGCGTTCGTGAAGGCGTTCAAGACCAAGTACGGTGCTGACCGGGTCATCGGCGACCCCATGCAGTGCGCTTACAACGCGGTGTACCTGTGGAAATTGGCGGCGGAGAAAGCCAAGTCCTTCGATGTCCCGAAGGTGGTCGCTGCGTCGTCCGGTCTTGAGTTCGATGCGCCGGAGGGCAAGATTCGAATCCACGCCAGCAACCAGCACGTGGCAAAGAAAGTTCGGGTCGGGAGGGCTCGCTCGGATGGTCAGTTCGATATCGTTTACGAGTCCGCGATGATTGAGCCGAATCCATTTCCGAAGCTTTGACACCGCAATCAGGAGCCATGCACTGACCTCGCAAACGCGCTGGAACGGCTCATGTCTATCGACATCTTTGCGATGCAGGTCTTCAATGGAATGAGCTTGTTCTCGATTCTGTTGTTGATGGCGCTCGGTCTGGCGATCGTGTTCGGCCTGATGGGCGTCATCAACATGGCGCACGGTGAATTGATGGCGCTTGGCGCGTACGCCACCTACTTCACTGCGCGCTTCGTCGAGCACTACCTGCCATCGCTGATGCCGGTCTATTTGTTCATCGCGATCGTGGTCGCGTTTTGCGTCACCTTTGGCTTCGGTTATCTGCTGGAACGTGGCTTCATCCGCTGGTTTTACAACCGGCCGCTCGACACGCTGTTGGCCACGTGGGGGCTGAGCCTCATTCTTCAGCAAAGCTACCGCTCGTTATTTGGCGCGCAAGAGGTGTCCGTGCCGCTGACACCTTGGCTGACAGGCGCCTGGGAGCCGACCGCCGGCATCCAGTTGCCGCTCAACCGCATCTTTATCCTCGGCCTGACCTTGCTTGTGGCGATCGGTGTCTATCTGATTTTTTTCAAGACGCGCGCTGGTTTGCGCGCTCGCGCCGTCACGCAGAACCGTTCGATGAGTTCCGCCATCGGCATCGACACAGATCGGGTCGACGCGCTGACCTTTGCGCTTGGCTCGGGCCTTGCCGGTATTGCTGGCGCGGTGTTCACGATGATCGGTTCGATCAACCCCGGATCTGGGCAGCTCTACATCATCGACGCGTTCATCGTCGTGGTCTTTGGGGGTGTCGCCAGCTTGCTCGGCACCGCCGCTTCAGCGTTCGTCATTGCGCAGTCCCAGTCGACGCTTGAATACCTGATGAGCGGGTCGATGGCTCGCGTCGTCATCTTGCTGTTGGTCATCGGCGTCTTGTACCTGCGACCAAACGGGCTGTTTTCGCCGAAGGTAAGAACATGAGGCTCAGCGAAGCCCTCGGCGAACGTCTCGCTTACGCGACCATTGCGCTGCTGCTGCTGGTGGTACTCCCGGCGACTCTCGAACCGTTCTGGATCGGTGCCGTGGGCAAGTATCTGTCGTTTGCTTTTGTCGCTGTCGGCATCGTATTGGCCTGGGGTTACTGCGGAATCCTGAGCCTGGGCCAGGGCATCTTCTTCGGCGTTGGTGGCTATGCGATGGCGATGTTTTTGAAGATTGAGGCGTCCGCGCCCGAACTGCCCGACTTCATGGTCTGGAGCAGCGTCGAGCGTCTGCCTGATTGGTGGCGGCCGTTTCAGAGCCTGCCTTTCACGATTGCGGCAATCCTGCTGCTGCCGGTGGTTCTCGCGTTTCCTGTCTCGTACGCCATTTTTCGAAAGCGTGTCAGCGGCGTCTATTTCGCCATCGTCACGATTTCTCTGGCGCTCATGTTGACTGTGCTGATCGTCGGACAGCAGGGCGAAACTGGCGGTGCCAACGGCATCACGGATTTCCGTACGCTGCTGGGGTTCGACGTCATTGGTGACGCCAGCAAGCGCGCCCTCTACTTCATAGAGGCTGTCTTGCTGCTGCTGGTCATGGGGACGGCCTCCTGGTTGCTGCACACCCGTTTTGGCAAGCTGATGATCGCTGTGCGTGACCGCGAAGACCGGGTCCGGTTTTCGGGCTACGACACGGCAATGATCAAGGCTTTCGTTTTCAGCGTGGCCGCGGTGATGTCATCGATCGGCGGGGCGCTCTTCACGTTGCAGGTCGGACTGATCACGCCGAGCCTGATCGGCACCGTTGCCTCGGTGGAGATGGTGATCTACGCCGCGATTGGCGGGCGTTTGTCGGTGCCGGGAGCGGTATTCGGCGCTCTGTTGGTGGGTTTCATGAAGTCCTGGTTGTCCGAACAGTTTCCCGAAACGTGGTTGTTCTTCCTTGGCGGCATGTTTGTTTTCGTGGTGGCGTTCATGCCCAACGGTCTGGCTGGCGCAGCAAGGCGCGCGATGCGGACCCAGGCCTAGACTTGTCGGTTTGCAGCCTCGCCATTCCTTATGCCCCCATGCACAGCGTCGGCCTGAGCGCCCCCATCCACAGAACCGTGACTTCTGCTCGCACCTTGGAATCGACCAAAATCCTGCGCATCGAAAACCTCACGGTGTCGTTCGACGGCTTCAAGGCCGTGGACAATTTGTCGATGACGATCGCCGAGGGTGAGCTGAGGGTCATCATCGGACCCAACGGTGCCGGCAAGACGACACTGTTGGACATGATTTGCGGCAAAACCCGGCCCACTTCCGGCAGCATTCGTTTTCGCGACATTGAGTTGACCCGGTTGCCCGACTTCGAGATCGTGCGCCGAGGTGTGGGGCGCAAATTTCAGAACCCATCGATCTATGAGGATCTGACGGTCGGCGAAAACCTGGAACTCTCGATCCCCCAGGTGCATGGCGTCTGGGCGTCGATCCTGTTCAAACGTACGCCGCAGGTCAAGGCGCGGATCGCGGCTGTTGCCGAGCAAGTCATGCTCGCTGACCAGTTGCGCAACAAGTCGGGCCGTCTGTCCCATGGGCAGAAGCAGTGGCTGGAGATCGGCATGCTGTTGATGCAGGAGCCGCAGCTGCTGCTGTTGGACGAACCCGTGGCTGGCATGACGGCGCGCGAACGCGAATTGACCGCCGAATTATTGAAGCAAGTGGCCCGCGGCCGCGCCACGGTGGTGATCGAACACGACATGGGTTTCGTGCGCAGCATCGCGCACACCGTGACGGTGCTGCACCAAGGCAAGGTACTCGCCGAAGGACCGATGGAGCAGGTGCAATCGGACCCGCGCGTCATTGATGTCTACCTGGGTCATTGACATGCTGGCTGCAACCCAAATGGACGTGCGCTATGGCGACAGCCAGGTGGTGCGCGACGTCAGTTTCACGCTCGCCGAGGGCGAAACGCTGGCGATCATGGGCCGCAACGGGATGGGCAAGACGACGCTTTTCAAGGCGTTGATCGGGTTGTTGCCGCTGGCCGCCGGCTCGATCAAGCTCGGCGACGTCGAGCTTGCAAAGCTGTCGCCGCACGCGCGCGTGCGAGCCGGGTTGGGTTATGTGCCACAGGGCCGAATGATCTTTCCACACCTGACGGTCGAAGAGAACATCCTGGCCGGCATGGAGATGGTGTCTGAACGGGCGGTACCCCACTGGGTGTTCGACACCTTTCCGGTGTTGAAGGAAATGGCGCGCCGCAAGGGCGGCAACCTGTCGGGTGGCCAGCAACAGCAATTGGCCATCGCCCGTGCGCTGGTCGGCAACCCGAAGGTGCTGATCCTCGACGAACCCACCGAAGGCATCCAGCCTTCCATCATCAAGGACATCGCGAAGATCCTCAACCGGCTCAAGCATGAACGCAAGTTCTCGCTCGTCGTGTCGGAACAGGTGCTCGCGTTCGCGCTCGAAGTGGCCGATCGGTTTCTGATTATCGAGCGCGGCGAGTTCGTTCACGAAGTGCGGCGCGACAACGTCGACGCTGCGCGCATTCAGGCGTTTCTCACCATTTGAAACGCATCACCTTCACCCTCACCCCTTAGGAGATCGACATGATTCACGGTGACATTTCAAGCAGCAAGGACACGGTCGGCGTGGCTGTCGTCAACTACAAGATGCCGCGCCTGCACAGCAAGGCAGAGGTGCTCGCCAACGCGAAGGCGATCGCCAAAATGGTGGAAGGCATGAAGATCGGATTGCCCGGCATGGACCTGGTGATCTTTCCCGAATACAGCACGCACGGCATCATGTACGACTCGAAGGAGATGTACGAGACCGCCGCCACCGTGCCGGGTGCAGAGACCGAGATCTTTGCCGAGGCCTGCCGCAAGGCCAAGGTGTGGGGCGTGTTCTCGCTGACCGGCGAGCGCCACGAGGAGCACCCGAACAAGGCGCCGTACAACACGCTGATCCTGATGAACGACCAGGGCGAGATCGTCCAGAAGTACCGCAAGATCATGCCGTGGGTGCCGATCGAGGGCTGGTATCCGGGCAACTGCACCTACGTGTCCGACGGGCCGAAGGGCATGAAGATGAGCCTGATCATTTGCGACGACGGCAACTACCCCGAGATCTGGCGCGACTGCGCGATGAAAGGCGCCGAACTCATCATCCGCTGCCAGGGCTACATGTACCCGGCCAAGGAGCAGCAGATCCTGATGTCGAAGGCGATGGCCTTTGCCAACAACTGTTATGTGGCGGTTGCCAATGCGGCCGGCTTCGACGGGGTCTATTCCTACTTCGGTCACTCGGCCTTGATCGGCTTCGACGGCCGCACGCTGGGCGAATGCGGTGAAGAGGAAATGGGCGTGCAGTACGCGGCACTGAGCAAGAGCCTGATCCGCGACTTCCGCAAGACAGGCCAAAGCGAGAACCACCTGTTCAAGCTGGTGCACCGCGGCTACACCGGCCTGATCAATTCGCGCGAAGGCGACAAGGGTGTCGCGGCCTGCCCTTACGATTTCTACGCGAAGTGGATCGCAGATCCCGAAGGCACGCGCGAGATGGTCGAGTCGTTCACGCGCTCGACCGTCGGCACCGAGGAATGCCCGATCCCGGGCATCCCGAACGAGTCGGACGCCGCCCACCGCTGACGGCACGTCCCCCTCTTTCCAAGCGGAAAGAGGGGCTGGTGCGGGCCGGCCGCGTGCGGGTCCGCGTTTGCACCATCGTGCCTCACCGGCGGACGGAATCATGAACACTGCCACGCCCGCGAAACACCTGGACCCGCTCGCCGCCTACCGCATCGCGAACGAGCCGTACTACCGGCGTGTCGCCGATGAACTGACGTTGTTCGATGCCGCCTTTGCGCTGCGCATGCCGTTGATGCTGAAGGGTCCGACCGGCTGCGGCAAGAGCCGCTTCGTCGAGCACATGGCATGGCGACTGGGCAAGCCGCTGATCACGGTCGCGTGCAACGAGGACATCACGGCGGGCGATCTGGTGGGGCGCTGGCTGCTCGATGCCGACGGCACGCGCTGGCAGGACGGACCGCTCGCGCAGGCTGCCCGGTTCGGGGCCATCTGCTACCTGGACGAAGTGGTCGAGGCGCGCGCCGACACCACGGTGGTGATCCACCCGTTGACCGATGCCCGGCGCGTGCTGCCGATCGACAAGCTCAACGAGCTGGTGCATGCGCACCCTGACTTTCATTTGGTGGTTTCGTACAACCCGGGCTACCAGAACGTCATGAAGGACCTGAAGACCTCGACCCGGCAGCGCTTCGCGGCGATCGAGTTCGGCTTTCCTGAAGCGGCCATCGAAACCGAAATCGTGTCGCACGAGTCCGGTCTGGATGCGACGGCTGCGGCCAAGGTGGTGGCGCTCGGCGAGCGCACCCGGCGTCTCAAAGGCCACGGCCTGGACGAAGGCGCATCGACCCGCATGCTGGTGCACGCGGCCGCGCTGATGGCGCGCGGCGTTGATGCCATCACGGCGTGCCGGATGGCGGTGGTGCTGCCGATCACCGACGATCCCGATATGGCGCAGGCGCTCGAGGCCGCCGTCGCCGCTTCGTTCTGAAGAACGAAGGCTTGCACGCCATGCGGCCGGTTGCAGCCAGCCATCCGGGACTGCGTCGATGAGCCTGCCGATTTCCAACGAACAGCTGTCGGGCGCGTCGCCGTCGCACCGGCCATTGCCACGGCCATTGCCGCCTGCGAGCGTGCCCGACAGCGTCGCGATCGAGCTGGAACGTGCTCGCCGCGGCCTCGATGCCACGCTCGGTGAAGGCACCACCGACACGCTGTCCGATGGCTTGCTGGAGTTGCGTCGGCGGGGCGCCGATGCGGCGCTGCTGGGCGCCATCGTGCAACGGCTGGTGTCGCTGGCGCCGCGCCTGAGTGGTCCGGGTGGGCTGCAGGCATGGCTCGAGGCCGTTGGCGAAGTGATGGTCCACGCGCGTCACTGCACGATGGCGCTGCTCGCCAGCTCCGATGAAGTGCTGCGCCATGGATCGCCGGTCGAGTTGTTGAAATGGGCGCGGCTCGGCTTGCGCCACGGCCAGCGATCGGGCGGCTCGGCGAACGGCGCACCCGACCCGGACGCTGAACGCGCGGGTTCGTTCGATGCCACCCTGGCGCATTTCGAGCTGCGCTCGCGCGAATCGGCCCTGGCGATGTCGGGGTCGGGGCGCGACGAGGCGCGCATCGATCTGGCTTCGAGCAAGGCGCGTCTCGGACATCTGTTGCGCGCCCTGTTCGACATCGAGCCGGACCTGCTCACGGTCGAGCAGGGCCTGGCCACGCGCCGGCCGTTCCTTTCCAACCTGGGCCTGCACCTGCCCGAGGTCGGCCGGGCACTGCGGGGCACGCTGGCTGCCCGCTGGTACGACGCCGCAGCGATGCACGCCGCCGCTCATCTGCGCCATTCGACGCACCGATTCGACCGAGGCAACCTCAAGCCGGTGCAGATGGCACTGGTCGGCGTGCTCGAGGACGCCCGTGTCGAGCTCCTGGCGATCCAGGAACTGCCCGGCCTGCGTCGTCTGTGGCTCGGCTTCCATGTCGCCGAACCGGCGCACGGCAACAGCTTCGTCGTGATGATGGCGCGGCTGGCGCGCGCGCTGCTGGACCCGACCCGTCCCGACCCGCACCCCTGGGTAGGGAAGGCTCGGCGCATGTTCAACGACCTGACTGCTGCCGGGCGCGACCCGACGCGGCTGACGCCCGCTGCGCTGCGCGAGATGGCCTCGTTGCTGGGCAACGACGTCGGGCAGATGCGTTTGCAATTCAACCACCGCGAGTACGTGGTCGAGCCGGCCTACCGGGACGACAACGCGTACCTGTGGTTTCCCGACCCGCAGGCGCAGGCGCAGCTGCAGGCCGTGGCCGACGCGAAGTCCCCGCCGCCGGACAGCGAGGACGCGCAGGGTCCGGCCGAACAAGAACCGTCGACCGACGATGCACCGCCCGAAGATGCAGCGCCACCACGACCGAAGCCGGCTGGCGTCTCCGCGAGCGACGCGGATTCGGCTCCGCTCGCGCGCCTGCAGTATCCGGAGTGGGACCGCCTCGTGGGCGATTACCGCAGCGCCTGGTGCACCGTGCTGGAAGGCCGCCCGGAACGCGGCGATCCCGGTCCGCTGCAGCAGGCGGTGCAGTCGCATGGCGCACTGCTGCTGCGCCTGGATCGGGTGCTGCGCGCGGGCCGCATGCGCGAGCGTGTGCGCCTGCATGCGCAACTGCGCGGCGACGAGCTCGACATCGACGCCGCGGTGCGCTCGGCGATCGAACGGCGCACCCATCGGTCGCCCGGGCTCAAGGTGCATCAGCGCATGGACCGGCGCGAGCGCGACGTCGCCGCGCTGGTGCTGCTCGACGCTTCAGCGTCGACCGCCGATGCTTTGCCGGGCACGTCCGGCAGCGTGCTCGACCTGGCGCGCGAAGCCGCGCTGCTCACCACGCTGACCCTGACGCGCGCTGGCGACCACTGTGCCATTCATGCCTTCAGCTCGAACGGCCGGCACGACGTGCGTTACGACCGGGCGCTCGATTTCGACGAGCCGCTCGATGCTGCTGCGACCGCCCGCTTGGCCGGCGTGCGCAGCCGCTATTCCACACGCATGGGCGTGGCGCTGCGTCACGCCAGCGCGTTGCTGGCAGCCCAGCCGCACCGCAAGCGCTTGCTGCTGTTCGTCACCGACGGCGAGCCGCACGACATCGACATCTACGACCGCCGCTACCTGGTGGAGGACGCGCGCCGCGCCGTGCTGGAGGCCGGCCGGCGTGGTCTCGCGGTGTTCTGCGTGACGCTCGATCCGGCCGCCGACGAGTATGTGCAGGCCATCTTCGGTGCGGCCAACTACCGCGTGCTCGACCGCATCGAGTCGCTGCCGCGCGTGCTGCCGGCCATGGTGCTGCGGCTGACGCGTTGAGGCGTTGAGGCAATGGATCAATGGAGCAATGGAGTGCATTCAAGCAATGCGGCAATAAGGATGAAGCAACGAACTGATGAATCGAGCAATGAAGCGATTCGTCGTCTTCCCTCGAGGTCGCCAGCCGCAGCGGCATGCAAGCGCCCACCACGCAGCGCAGCCCGCATTCGACCGTCAATTCTTTATTGCAGTCGTGATGCGCACTGGCCCGCCTGCGCCCTTGCGAAGTCGGTATTTCGTGCCGCCCCGGGTTTCGTCCCGGGCTGGCCTCTTGCCGTTGCGCGACCGTCAGCGCAACACCTCTCGCAATCGGCCGATCAAGGAGATCCCCATGTCCGATGGCAATGAAATTTGTTCGATGGATGCGGTCACGCTGTCGGCGTTGATCCGCTCGAAGCAGCTGTCCGCAGTCGAAGTGACAGACGCCGTGCTGCAACGCATGGAAGTGCTCGACCCCACGCTGCGGGCCTTTTGCACGCCGACGCCGGAGCTCGCCCGCGAATCCGCGCGGCAGGTCGACCGTCGCATTCACGCCAACGAAGACGTCGGTCCGCTGGCCGGCGTGCCGTGGGGCTGCAAAGACCTGATCTGCACGGCCGGCATCAAGACAGTGTCGGGCTCGGTCGCCTATGTCGACTTCGTGCCCGACGAAGACGACATCGTGGTCGAACGCATGCGCGACGCCGGCGCTGTCATGCTGGGCAAGACCAATGTGCCCGAGTTCGGTTACAGCGGCGTGGGTCACAACTCGGTGTTCGAGACCACGCGCAACCCGTGGAACACCGCGCTCACGTCGGGCGGTTCGAGCGCCGGTTCGGGCGCGGCGGTGGCCAGCGGCATGGGGCCGTTCACCATCGGCAGCGACGGCGGTGGGTCGGTGCGCATCCCGTCCAGCTTCTGCGGCCTGTATGCGCTCAAGGCCTCGATGGGCCGCGTGCCGCTGTACCCGGGCGTGAAGGACGAACGCTACCCCGGCGTGTCGAGCTGGGAGGCTTTGGAGCACATCGGGCCGATGAGCCGCACCGTGGCCGACAGCGCGCTGATGCTGTCGGTGATCGCCGGGCCCGACAGCCGCGACAACCGCTCGCTGCCGCGTCAGGAAGGCTTCGACTGGATGGCCTCGCTGAAGGGTGACATCAAAGGCCTGCGCGTCGCCTACAGCCCCGACCTCGGCTACGCGAAGGTCGACAAGCGCGTGCGCGACATCGTGGCGCGCGCCGTGAAGGTGTTCGAGCGCGACCTGGGTTGCATCGTCGAGGAAGCCAGCCCCGGTTGGGACAACCCGTACGGCGCGTTCTGGGCTCTGCTGGCCGGCGAGACCGATCTGAAGGGCATGCGCGCGATGGAAAAGCAGCTCGGCGACCGCATGACGCCACACCTGCGCGAGTTTCTCAAAACCGACTGGACGGCCGAGCAACTGACCGACGCGATGGTCGCGCGCAAGGCGGTCAACAACAAGATGTGGCGCTTCATGCGCAACTACGATTTGCTGTTGACGCCGACGCTGGCCGTGCCGCCGTTCGAGATCGGCATCCAGGGGCCGACGCAGATCGACGGCTTCGACGTCGAGCCGTTCGAGTGGCTGCACTTCACCTATCCGCTCAACTTCACCGGACAGCCCGCCGCATCGATCCCGGCGGGTTGGACCGACGACGGCCTGCCGGTCGGACTGCAGATCGTGGGCCGACACCTCGACGACGCGACGGTGCTTCGGGCCTCGGCCTGTTTCGAGGCGGCGCAGCCCTGGAAGGACCGTTGGCCACCGCTGCTCCAGACGATGGGCCTGCGGTGAGGAGTCGACGAACATGAGCGGACTCGGTGGATTGAACAAATCGCCCCAGGGCGTGGTGATCGGCCTGGTGCAGCTGCAGCTGCCGGTGGTCGAGACGGCGCAGGATTTGGCGGCGCAAGCGCAGCGCGTGGTGGCGATGGTCGGCAAGGCCCGGCGCAACAACCCCGGCATGGACCTCGTCGTCTTTCCGGAATACGCGCTGCAGGGGCTGTCCATGAGCACGAAGCCAGAGCTCATGTGCCGCATGGATGGCCGCGAAGTCGCCGCCTTCAGGGCCGCGTGCCTCGAGCACCGGATCTGGGGCTGCTTCTCCCTCATGGAGTTCAACCCGAACGGCCAGCCGTACAACACCGGCATCGTGATCGACGACCAGGGCGCGGTCGCGCTCTACTACCGCAAGCTGCATCCGTGGGTGCCGGTGGAGGGCTGGGAACCGGGCAACCTGGGCATCCCGGTGATCGACGGGCCGCGCGGCTGCAAGCTGGCGCTGATCATCTGCCACGACGGCATGTTTCCGGAGATGGCTCGCGAGTGCGCTTACAAGGGTGCCGAAGTCATGCTGCGCACCGCCGGCTACACCGCGCCGATCCGCCACAGCTGGCAGATCACCAACCAGGCCAACGCGTTCCAGAACCTGATGGTGACGGCGAGCGTGTGCCTTTGCGGCAGCGACGGCACCTTCGACTCGATGGGCGAGGCCATGTTCTGCAACTTCGACGGCACGGTGATGGTGCAGGGTGGCGGACGCGCGGATGAAATCATCAGCTGCGAGGTGCGTCCTGACCTGGTGCGCGAAGCGCGCATCCACTGGGCCGTCGAAAACAACCCCTACCAATTCGGGCACCGCGGCTACAGCGCCGTGAGAGGCGGCGCCAGCGACTGCCCCTACACCTACATGCAGGACATGGTCGCGGGCCGCTATCGGCTGCCCTGGGAAGACCAGGTGGTGCACACCGACGGTACCGCTTGCGGGTTTCCCGAACCGAGCCGCTTGTATGACGTGAACAACATGTTGCCCGAGCCGAAGCGGTAGGCAGGTTGGTTGGGCACGGTCGTCACAGCCGGCGGGTGAATGGCGGTGTCGATCGTCAGCGCAAGGCGGGCGCGTCTTCAGCGCAGCCGACCCGCTGCGCTCAGATGTGCATCTTGGCCAGCACGCCCAGCACCAGCCCGATGCCGGTCAGCACATAGACGCCGGTCTGCAGTCCCTTGCTCTTGGTCAGCAGCGCCATCGCCGCCATCGCGATCGCGATCTGCAATGCGGTGGTCGCCTGCGCCCAGCGGTGGTGCTGGTGGATCTCTTCGTCGCTCTTCACATTCCATTGCTTCGACTCGGCCTCGAGCTTCTCGGCTTCCAGCTTGATCTCGGCTTTTTCTTTCTTGTAGCGCTCGACGTCGTCGCGGTAGGCGGCGCGCTTGTCCTCGGGCGCCAGCACCACCGCCAGTTCCGCCAGGTTCTGTTTGTTGCTCTTGGCCTGGTAGAAATTCCACTGGTTCGAGGCCTCCGTCTTCTTGATGGCGGAGTCGTTCTTGTACAGCCCGGCATTGGCCTGCGTCAGCCCACCCATGTACGAGAACAGCGCACCGACCGTGGCGACGATCGCGGTCGTCACGGCCAACCGTCCGGCCATCGTCGAGGGCGACTGGTGCGACGCGTGATCGAGCTCGTGGTCGTGCGGCCCGTGCACGTGAAAGCCTGATCCCGACGTGTCAGGTTCCTTTGCGGTACGTGACGAAATCGTAGTTCCAACCCTGTGGGCTGGTGTGCGTTCTGCGTTCGGTCTGGGTGTAGAGCATGCGATCCCAATCCGGAAAGTAGGTATCGGCCTCGAGATCGGCGTCGATTTCGGTCAGCACCAGTTCGTCGGCGTGCGGCAGGGCCAGCGCGTAGAGCTGCGCACCACCGATCACGAAGGCCTTGGGCAGGTCGGCCACCAACGCCAGCGCGGCCCCGAACGTGGCGGCCGGCTCGGCTCCTTCGGCGTGCCAGTCGGGATTGCGCGTGACGACGATGTTGCGGCGTCCGGGCAGCGGTCGGCCGATCGAATCCCAGGTCTTGCGACCCATGATGATCGGGTGCCCGAGCGTGGTCCGCTTGAAGTGCTGCAGGTCTTCTTTCAGGTGCACCAGCAGCCCGCCCTGCCGGCCGATGCCGCCGTTGCGTGCCACCGCGGCGATCAGGCTGACAAGCGGACGGTTCATCTCGGCATTGTCACTGCTGCGCCGTGAACCGGAGCCCGGCGGATCGACCCTTCAGGACGAAGCAGCGTCGAGCAGAAAGCTGCCTCGGGCGGGGTCCACGAGCTTCGGTGCGAGATCGTCCGACTCGTCCTTCAGCTCGACGCCGCTGAGCTGGCGCAGCCGCGATTGCACCAGCAGCTGGTGCAGCCGGCTGGCGGCGGCCTCGATCGACAGTCCGGCCGGCCGCACGTTGGAGATGCAGTTGCGACTCGCGTCGGTCAGTCCGGCGCGGGGCGCCCAGGTCATGTACAGGCCCAGGCTGTCGGGCGAGCTCAGGCCGGGCCGTTCGCCGATCAGCACCACGACGGCGCTCGCCTGCAGCGCTTCGGCGGTTTCGTCGCCGACCGCCACGCGGCCCTGCTCGACCAGCGCCACCGGAGCGATCGACCACGTGTGCGTCGTGTCGGCGCGCAGTTGCGCCAGCAGTGCCGACACGAGGGCCGCGGCGTTCTGGTGCACCGCCAGTGCCGACAGCCCGTCGACCACCACGAACGCGAGGTCGAAGCGCGCGTGCTCGCCGTGGCCCGCACGCTGCTGGCGCCAATCGCCGAGGCGCAGGCGCGACGCGGCATCCAGCTGCCGGCCCAGGTCGGGCCGCTGCAAGTAGGTGCTGCGGTCGGCGGCGGCGCTGTGCAGCAGCAGCGTCTCGAGCCCCAGCGCCTGCAGCGACTGCTCCACGCCGAGCGCGTCGAACGGCAGGTGCACGGCGTCGCGCGCCTGCGCATGGGCAAGTTGAAAAGCCAGGTGCGGCACGGTCGGCAGGCTGTGACCGGCACGGCCCAAAGCGATGCGCGCGTCGGTGTATTGGCGCAGGCGATCCCAGCGCGACGGCGTGACGTGCGTGCTCGTCTCCACCGGCTCTGTCTGGAGGGTGCCCGGAGGGGTCATGGGCGCCCCCGAGGCCGCCGCCTTGCAGCGTCCGCCCCCCGAGGGGGAGGAGAAACACCTGGGTCGGCCCGGCGCTTGTTTCTCATGAGGCGGTCAGTCGTTGCATCACGGCCGAGAAAGGCGCAGGCAAAGCGTCGGTCAGCCGCGACGCCTCGCCGGGCTCGAACACGCCCATGCGCTGCAGCCAGGCCTCGAACTCCGGCGCGGCGCGCAGCTTCATGACCTGGCGCATCACCAGCGCGTCGTGGAACGACGTGCTCTGGTAATTCAACATGATGTCGTCCGAACCCGGGATGCCCATGATGAAGTTGCAGCCGGCTGCGCACAGCATCGTCAGCAGCGCATCCATGTCGTCCGAATCAGCCTCGGCGTGGTTGGTGTAGCAGACGTCCACGCCCATCGGCAGGCCGAGCAGCTTGCCGCAGAAGTGATCCTCCAGCCCCGCCCGCATGATCTGCTTGCCATCGAACAGATATTCCGGCCCGATGAAGCCCACCACGCTGTTGACCAGCAGCGGCTTGTACTGGCGTGCCACGGCGTAGGCACGGGCTTCGAGGGTCTGCTGGTCGCAGCCGTGGTTCGCGCCGGCCGACAGCGCGCTGCCCTGGCCGGTCTCGAAATACATCACGTGACCGCCACGCCGGCCGTCGTCGTCGAACACGCTGCCGCGTTGCAGCGACAGCGCCGCGGCGTGCGCTTCGGCCAGCACCGCCAGGTCGATGCCGAAGCTGCGGTTGGTGCCCTCGGTGCCGCCGATCGACTGGAACACCAGGTCGACCGGCGCGCCGCGTTCGATCGCTTGCAGGGTGTTGGTGACGTGGGTCAGCACGCAGCTCTGCGTCGGTATGTCATAGCGCGAAATCACGCTGTCGAGCATGTGCAGCAGGCGCACCACCTGCGTGACGTTGTCGGTGGCCGGGTTGATGCCGATGACGGCGTCGCCGCAGCCATGCAGCAGGCCGTCGAGCAGGCTGGCCGCGATGCCCGCCGCGTCGTCGGTCGGGTGGTTCGGCTGCAGCCGCGTCGCCAGCCGCCCGGGCAGACCGATGCTGCCGCGAAAGCGCGTAACCACACTGCACTTGCGTGCGATGAGCACCAGGTCCTGCAGCCGGCACAGCTTGCTCACCGCTGCCACCATCTCGGGCGTCAAGCCGGGCGCCAGCGCGGCCAGCGAATCCGCATCCGCAGCGTCGCCGAGCAGCCAGTTGCGGAACTCGCCCACGGTGAGGTGGCGCACCGGCATCAGCGCGCGGGCATCGTGGCTGTCGAAGATCAGCCGGGTGACCGCGTCTTCCTCGTAAGGCACGACCGCCTCGGTGAGAAAGCGCGTCAGCGGGAGATCGGCCAGCGCCATCTGCGCGGCCACGCGCTCCTGCGCATTGGCCGCGGCGACACCCGCCAGCTGGTCGCCCGAGCGCAGCGGCGTGGCACGCGCCATCAGGGTTCGCAGGTCGTCGAACACATAGCGGCGCGCACCGATGGTGTGGGTGAAGCTCATGCTGGCGCGACCTTCCGACGCAGCGCGGGGGTGACGGGCGATTGCTCCGCTCCGGCAGGTCGGCGCGCGCGGAGGCTACCGGGCGACCGGCTCCGCTCATGCCCCCCGGTTCGGTTCACTGGCCAGTCGCTACGGGTCGAGTGGGTCCGGCCCTCCTCCTTTACTTCGCCGAGCCGGTCACCCGGCATCCTCCGCCGGAACCACTGGTTCGCTCGCCGGCTCTCAAATGCCTCGGTGCCGCCCAGAGCGCTGTGGTGGGGTGCCGTGTGGAGTGAAGTGAAGGAGGAGGGCCGGATGCAATCGAACAGAGGCGCATGAGTCATGAACCGGCCCGGGGGGCATGCACGCGACACGGTACCCCGCCACAGCGTTCTCGCGCTGGAGGATGCCTGCGACCTCACGTCTGCAAGCAACAACAAAGAATCGCAAACCAAACTCGACACGGGAGGTTCCGCCCTAGACCGCGGTGAAGCCGTTGTCGACGAACAGGTGCGTGCCGTTGATGAAACTGGCCTCGTCGCTGGCCAGGAACAGCGCCGCGGCGGCCACTTCTTCGGGCTCGCAGATGCGGCCCTGGGCAACGGCCAGCGCGGCGTCCGACACGTCGACACCGAGCTTTTGCAGCGCGTCGACCTCGTGCAGCCCATGCGGCGTGCGGATGAAGCCGGGGCAGACCGCGTTGCAGCGGATGCCGCGGTCGCGGTACTCGACGGCGATGGCGCGGGCGAACATGTGGCAAGCGCCTTTGGTGGTGTCGTACAGCACCTCCATCGGTGTGCCCGCCACCGCCGAGATCGACGACGTGCAGACGATCGCGCCCTTGCCCTTGGCGAGCATGTGAGGCAACACCTCGCGCGTCACCAGGAACATGCTCTTGACATTGATCGCCATCAGACGGTCCCAGTCTTCCTCGGTGGTGTCGAGAAACGGCTTCACCACGATGGTGCCGGCGTGGTTGAACAGCACGTCGACCGTGCCCCAGCGCTGCACCACCGCGGCCACGGCGCGTTGCACGGCCGCGGCCTGCGAGACGTCGGCCACGGCCACCATCGCCTCGCCGCCGGCATCGACGATCGCCTGCGCGGTGGCCTCGGCCGCGGCCTGATTGATGTCGAGCACGGCCACGCGCGCGCCTTCGGCCGCAAACAGCTTGGAAGCCGCGCCGCCGACGCCGGTGGCGCCGCCCGAGACGATGGCCACGCGGCCTTTGAGTCGGTCGGCCATCGCTTACTTCGCAGCGCCCAGGGCCACTTCGGCCGCGGCGATCTGAGCCTGCCGCCTGGCCACTTCGTCACCCATCGGCGGGCCCTTGAAGCGGCGGCGTTCGAAACCAAACCACACCACCGCGGTCAGTGCCAGGAACATGAGCGTGATCTTCAGCGCAGCGTCGTTGGGCGGTTGCACGCCGAGGAAAAAAATCAATGCCACGCACAGGATCGTCAGCACGCCAACGATGCGAAACGACGGGCCCATGTCCCACGGGCCCATCTGGGTCCAGCTGCGGCCGTACGAGAACAACCCGGCGGCGATCGGCATGCCGTACGACAAGAACAGGAAGATCACCGTGACCGACACGATCGTGGTGTAGGCCGGCGTGTAGAGCGTGAAGCCGATCGAAATGATGGCCGCCGTCCAGATGGCGGCGACCGGCGTGCGAAAGCCCGGGTGCACACGCTTGAGCGCGTTCGATGCCGGCAAGCCGCCGTCGCGGGCGAAGGCATAGATCATCCGCGAGGCGGACGTGACCGTGGCCAGGCCGCAGATGAACTGGGCGATGAAGATCAGGATGTACAGGACCTGCTTCAACGGCACCGGCAGCACAGCGTCCAGCGTGACGAAGAAGACGCCCCAACCGCTGGCGGCCGCCTTGTCCATGTCGGGAATCGCCAGCACGAAGGCCGCCAGCATCAGGAAACCGAACAACGACGACAGCAGCACCGAATTGACAATGCCCCTGGGCACGGCGCGCGAGGCGTCGCGCGTTTCCTCGGCGGTGTGGGCCGAGGCGTCGAAGCCGGTGATGGTGTAGATCGGCAACAGCAGACCCAGGCCGAACAGCAGCAGCATGCTGTCGGTGGCCGGCCAGACATCGCCGCCGGCCGGTCCGCTGTAGTTTTTGAAGGTCCACAGGCGCGAGAAGTCCAGGCTCGGCGCATAGGCCAGCAGGCACACCGTCAGCAGCACCGCGGTGATGAAGATCAGGTAGCCCGACAGGTCGGTCAGCTTGGCCGTGGCGCGAATGCCGACGTGGTTGACGATTGCCTGGATCGACGTGACGCCGATGACGAACGCCGCCTGCAGCCCGAAGCTGCTCTCGATTCCCAGCGTGGCACCGAACGCGCCGATGAAGAAGTTGTAGGTGCCGACATTGATGGCGCCGAGCACTGTCACCAGGCCCAGCAGGTTCAACCAGGCCGTCAGCCAGCCCCAGCCGCGCCCGCCGAGGATCGAGCCCCAGTGGTACAGGCCGCCCGCGGTCGGGTAGGCCGAGCCGATCTGCGCCATGCCCAGCGCGAACACCAGGCTGATGCCGCAGCCGACGATCCAGCCGATGCCGATGGCCGCGCCACCGACACCGCTGATGCCCTGGCCGAGCGAATTGATGCCGCCGGACAAGATGCAGATGATGGAAAACGAGATCGCGAAGTTCTGGAAGCCCTTCATGTTGCGAGCCAGTTCCTGGGCGTAGCCCATGCTGTGCAGCACCTTCAGGTCTTCGTCGCTGGTCTGGTCGGGTTCACGGGACATCGGTTTCTCCAAGGGTGGGTGGTCGGCCATGGACTGCCGTCCCGCCGTGGCCGGATCTTCGGCATTCGGGTTCGTCCGGGGCTATCCCATTTTGGCAATCGGACGCAAAGTCCGGCCGCATGGCACCGCACTTGCTTTGACCGTTCATGGCATTCGTACAACCCACCCAGACCCTGCGCGCAACCTCCGGGCGGCGGCCGACCGGCACGCCGTGGCTGGCCACCTACGCCGACATCGACGAGCAGGCCGCGTCGCTGGACGGCTGGAACCAGAGTTACCAGCAGCTCTCGCGCGGCCGGTTCGGCGGCGCGGTGCAACGGCTCCGGCTCGACGGCGTCGGCCTGTTCATCGAGGACTTGCAGCAGGCCGTCTACCAGACCGGGCAGGTGCAGCCGCAGGTGGTGGCACTGGGCGTGCCGGTGGTGCTCGAAGGCGAATCGTGTTTCTGCGGCCAGCTTGGCGACGCGCGCTCGCTGCATGTGTTTTCAGGCCGCGACGGCTTCGAGTTTCGCTCGCCGAAACGTCACCTGATGCTGGGCATCGAGGTCGACGTCGGGTTGTTCGAGTCGCATGTGCTTGATCCGTCGGTCGGCAACGCCGCTCGCGTCGCGTCGCGTGCCCGGCTGCACGCCAGCGATCCGGCGGCGCTGGCCAGCCTGCGGCGTTTCCTGACCGAACTGTTCCGGCAGGCGGCCGCTGATCCCGACGGCCTGGCCGGCGAAGCGCGCCAGGGCATCGTGCGTGAGCAGCTGATGGCGCGGCTGACGGCGGCTCTCGTGCCCGTGGACGGTCCACCCGGCGCCGTGGCCGCGCCGGCACGTGCGTGTCAAGTGGCCTTGGCCGACCGCGCGCGCCAAGTCGTCGCATCGCGGCTGGATGAGCCGCTCACGGTGGCCGATCTGTGCCAGGTGCTGGGCGTGAGCCGTCGCTCGCTGCAGAACTGCTTTCAGGCCACCTGGGGCATGGGTCCGCTGCAGTGGCTCAACACGTTGCGGCTCAACGCGGTGCGGCGCCGGCTGCGCGATGCGGCGTCGGTGACCGAGGCGGCCACCGAATTCGGCTTCTGGCATTTCGGCCATTTCGCCGGCGACTACCGCGCCCTGTTCGGCGAGCTGCCGTCGCAGACGCTGCAGCGATACCGCGCACGGCAGGCCCACGTTCACCACTGAACGCCACGGCGGCGCGCGGCCGCCCGACCGCTCTGTTCAGGGCCGCGCCACCGCATCCTTGCCGTGCGCCAGATGTTCTTGCATCAGGCGTTGCGCCTGCACCGGATCGCGCGCTTTCACGGCTGCCAGGATGGCGCGGTGCTCTTGCAGCGAGGCCTCGAGCCGGCCTTGCCTGAACAGCGATTGGTGGCGGTTGAGCTTCATCACCTTGCGCAGATCGGTGACGAGCTGCACGCGCCAGCGGTTGTCGGCCAGCTCCAGCAGGCGCATGTGAAAGCGCTCGTTGCAGGCGAAGAAGTGGTCGTGGTCGCCGACCGCCGCCTCCAACTCCTGGTGCAGCGCCTCCAGTTCCGCCAGGTCGGCCGGTTGCGCGTGCGCGGCAACCACGGCGACCGCATCGCTTTCCAACAGCGACAGCAGATGGAACACCTCGGTCAGGTCGCGCCCCGAGACTTCGGTGACATAGGCGCCGCGGCGCAGTTTCATGGTCACCAGGCCCTCTGCGGCCAGCACCTTCAGCGCTTCGCGCAGCGGCGTGCGGCTGATGCCGAATTCGGCCGCCAGCGCCTGCTCGTCGAGCCAGCTGCCCGGCGACACGGTGTGCGCCAGGATGCGGTGGCGCAGTTTTTCAGCCACCTGCACGTACAGGGCCGACTCGGCCAGGCGGCGGCTGCGGTGCAGGCTGCCGGCGGGCGTTGTGATTGGCTCGGGGTGTGGCGTGGGCATCGGTGGGCGGCGGGCGGCGGCAGGCGTGGGCTGAAAGGCGTGGCTTGGAAGGTGCGCACGCGTCAAACGGATCGCCAGACGCCACGCGCCGGCGCGCATGAAAAGTCAGTTGGGTGCAAGCGCTGAATCTATAATTCAGTTTTGAATTATGCCTGCCGAAGCTGGCGCCGTGCGATTTACGGCGCCCGTGACGACCGGATTTGTTCAGGCAGTGAGCCTCGGACACCGCGCCGGGCCGTTTTCCGCCGCACCGTTGAAAGCGCCACCATGACCGAGCCACGCCTGCTGAGTTCCGAATCCATCGACGCTTGGCGGCGGGCCGCCGCGAAGTCTGCCCCGGGCGGAGATATCGGCGCGCTGAACTGGGTCACGCCCGAGGGCATCACGGTCAAGCCGCTGTACACCGCGGCCGACCTGCAGGGGCTTCCTCACACCGACACCTTGCCCGGCTTCGAGCCGTATCTGCGCGGCCCGCAGGCCACCATGTATGCGGTGCGGCCCTGGACGATCCGCCAGTACGCCGGCTTCTCGACCGCCGAGGCCTCGAACGACTTCTATCGCAAGGCGCTGGCGGCTGGCGGGCAGGGCGTCAGCGTCGCGTTCGACCTGGCCACGCACCGCGGCTACGACAGCGACCACCCGCGCGTGACAGGCGACGTCGGCAAGGCCGGCGTGGCGATCGATTCGGTCGAGGACATGAAGATCCTGTTCGACGGCATCCCGCTCGAGAAGGTGTCGGTGTCGATGACGATGAACGGCGCGGTGCTGCCGGTGCTGGCCGGCTACATCGTGGCGGCCGAAGAGCAGGGCGTGGCGCAAGCGCAGTTGTCGGGAACGATCCAGAACGACATCCTCAAGGAGTTCATGGTCCGCAACACCTACATCTATCCGCCGGAGCCGAGCATGCGCATCGTCGGCGACATCATCGAATACACGGCGCAGCACATGCCGAAGTTCAACTCGATCAGCATCAGCGGGTACCACATGCAAGAGGCCGGGGCGAACCAGGCGCTGGAGCTGGCGTTCACGCTGGCCGACGGGCAGCAGTACGTGCAGACCGCGCTGGCCAAGGGCCTGGACATCGACGCCTTTGCCGGCAGGCTCAGCTTCTTCTGGGCGATCGGCATGAACTTCTATCTCGAAGTGGCCAAGCTGCGTGCGGCGCGGCTGCTCTGGTGGCGCATCATGAAAAAGCTCGGCGCGCGCAACCCGAAGAGCCTGATGCTGCGCACCCACAGCCAGACCTCGGGCTGGAGCCTGACCGAGCAGGACCCGTACAACAACGTGGTGCGCACCACGATCGAGGCGATGGCGGCGGTGTTCGGCGGCACCCAGAGCCTGCACACCAACGCGCTCGACGAGGCGATCGCGCTGCCCACCGAGTTCAGTGCCCGCATCGCGCGAAACACGCAACTGATCATCCAGGAAGAGACCCACATCACGAGCGTGGTCGACCCCTGGGCCGGCAGCTACATGATGGAAAAGCTGACGCACGACATGGCCGATGCCGCCTGGAAGATCATCGAAGAGGTCGAGGCGATGGGCGGCATGGTCAGGGCCGTCGACAGTGGCTGGGCCAAGCTCAAGATCGAGGCCAGCGCCGCCGAGAAGCAGGCGCGCATCGACGCCGGCCGCGACGTCATCGTGGGCGTCAACAAGTACAAGCTCGGGCGCGAGGACGCGATCGACACGCTCACCATCGACAACGTGGCGGTGCGCGAAAACCAGGTGAATCGCCTGCAGCAGGTGCGCGCCGCGCGCGACACGGCGCAGGTGCATGTCGCGCTCGCCGTGCTGACGGAATGCGCCGAAGGCGGGCACGGCAACCTGCTCGACCTGTCGATCCAGGCCATGCGCCTGCGCGCCACGGTGGGCGAGGTGAGCGACGCGCTCGAGAAGGTCTGGGGGCGTCATCGCGCCGACACACAAAAGGTCACCGGTGTGTATGCGGCTGCCTATGACAGCGCCGAGGGTTGGGAACAGCTCAAAGGCGAGATCGATGCCTTTGCCGCCGAGCAGGGCCGCCGGCCGCGCGTGATGATCGCCAAGCTCGGGCAGGACGGCCACGACCGTGGCGCCAAGGTGGTGGCCAGCGCCTTCGCCGACCTCGGCTTCGACGTCGACATCGGCGCGCTGTTCCAGACTGCCGACGAATGCGCGCGCCAGGCGATCGAAAACGACGTGCACGCGGTCGGCGTCAGCACGCTGGCGGCAGGCCACAAGACGCTGGTGCCGGCGATCATCGAATCGCTGCGGGCGCAGGGCGCCGACGACATCGTCGTGTTCGTCGGCGGCGTGATCCCGAAGCAGGATTACCAGTTCCTCTACGAGGCGGGCGTGAAAGGAATCTACGGGCCCGGCACGCCGATCCCGGCCAGCGCGAAGGACGTGCTGGAACAGATCCGCGCCCATTTGCGCCAGGCTTGACTGCGCGTGTGGACTGAACCGATGGCGGGCCTTGACGCGGCACTGACGCTGGCGCTGCGGCGTGGCGAGCGGCGCGCGCTGGCCAAGGCGATCACGCTGCTCGAATCGACCCGAGCCGACCACCGTGCGCGTGCCGATGCGCTGCTGACCGCGCTGCTGCCGCACACCGGACAGGCGCTGCGGCTGGGCATCTCGGGCGTGCCGGGCGTGGGCAAGTCGACTTTCATCGAGGCGCTCGGGCTGCACCTGATCCGCCGCGGCCACCGCGTCGCCGTGCTGGCGATCGATCCGTCCTCGAGCGTCAATGGTGGTTCGATCCTCGGCGACAAGACGCGCATGGAACATCTGTCGGTGCAGGACGCCGCCTTCATCCGACCGAGCCCGGCGTCGGGCACGCTGGGCGGCGTGGCCGAGAAGACGCGCGAGACGATGCTCGCCTGCGAGGCTGCGGGCTTCGATGTCGTGATCGTCGAGACCGTCGGTGTCGGACAGTCCGAGACCGCCGTCGCCGGCATGACCGACCTGTTCGTGATGCTGCAGCTGCCCAACGCCGGCGACGACCTGCAGGCCATGAAGAAGGGCGTGATGGAACTGGCCGATCTGGTCGTCATCAACAAGGCCGACCTCGACCCGCTGGCCGCCGCCCGTGCGCAGGCGCAGGTCGGCGGCGCGCTGTCGCTGCACGGCCCGCACCGGCATCCCGCCGAGGGCGAGGCGGCGCGCTGGCGCCCGCAGGTGATGCAGCTGAGCGCTTTGAAGGGCGAGGGCATCGAGCGCTTCTGGGCGCTGGCGCAGAGCTTCCGTGAGTTGCGCAGCGCCAGCGGCGAGTTCGAGGCACGCCGCCGCCAGCAGGCGCTCAGCTGGATGTGGGATCTGGTGCGCGCCCGGCTGCAGGCCGACTTCCAGAGCCACCCGGCAGTGCGTCTCGCGCTGCCCGGCACGATCGACGACGTGCAGGCTTCACGCGTCGCGGCCTCCACGGCCGCCCGCGCGCTGCTCGGCCTGTTCGAACAATCCCCCACCTGAGGAGACTGCGCCCATGCAGGACATCATCCAGCAGCTCGAAGACAAGCGCGCGCTGGCGCGCCTGGGCGGCGGCGAACGGCGCATTGCGGCGCAACATGCCAAGGGCAAGCTGACGGCTCGCGAGCGCCTCGAACTGCTGCTCGACGAGGGCACGTTCGAAGAGTGGGACATGTTCGTCGAGCACCGCTGCAACGACTTTGGCATGCAGGACCAGAAGATCCCCGGCGACGGCGTCGTGACCGGCTACGGCATGATCAACGGCCGCCTGGTGTTCGTGTACAGCCAGGACTTCACGGTGTTCGGCGGCGCGCTCAGCGAGGCGCACGCCGAGAAGATCTGCAAGGTGATGGACCAGGCGATGAAGGTCGGCGCGCCGGTGATCGGCCTGAACGACTCGGGCGGCGCGCGCATCCAGGAAGGCGTGGCCTCGCTCGGCGGCTATGCCGAGGTGTTCCAGCGCAACGCGATGGCGTCGGGCGTGGTGCCGCAGATCAGCCTGATCATGGGGCCCTGTGCAGGAGGGGCTGTCTATTCCCCGGCCATGACCGACTTCATCTTCATGGTGAAGGACAGCAGCTACATGTTCGTCACCGGCCCCGAGGTGGTGAAGACGGTGACCCACGAGGAAGTGACGGCCGAGGTTCTGGGCGGCGCCACCACCCACACCACACGCAGCGGCGTGGCCGACCTGGCGTTCGACAACGATGTCGATGCGTTGTTGATGCTGCGCCGCTTCTTCAATTTCCTGCCGCAGAACAACCGCCAGAAGGCACCGGTGCGCGACGCCGGCGACCCGACCGATCGCATCGACCTGTCGCTCGACACGCTGGTGCCCGACCACCCCAACAAGCCCTACGACATGAAGGAGCTGATCGTCAAGACGGTCGACGACGGCGACTTCTTCGAATTGCAGCCCGACTGCGCGCGCAACATGGTGATCGGCTTCGCCCGCATGGACGGGCAGACGGTGGGCATCGTCGCCAATCAGCCGCTGGTGCTGGCCGGTTGCCTGGACATCAAGAGCAGCATCAAGGCGGCGCGTTTCGTGCGCTTTTGCGATGCCTTCAACATCCCCGTGGTGACGTTTGTCGACGTGCCCGGCTTCATGCCCGGCACGGCGCAGGAGTACGGCGGCATCATCAAGCACGGCGCCAAGCTGCTCTATGCGTACGCCGAATGCACCGTGCCCAAGATCACCGTGATCACGCGCAAGGCCTACGGCGGCGCCTACGACGTGATGAGTTCCAAGCACCTGCGTGGCGACGTCAATTACGCCTGGCCGCATGCCGAAATCGCCGTGATGGGCGCCAAGGGCGCGGTCGAGATCATCTTCCGCGACGAGAAGGGCGACCCGGCCAAGCTGGCGGCGCGCGAGGCGCAGTACAAGGCCAAGTTCGCCAACCCCTTCGTGGCCAGCGCACGCGGCTACGTCGACGACGTGATTCAGCCGCACGAGACACGCAAGCGAATCTGCCGCTCGCTGGTGATGCTGCGCGACAAAAAGCTCGAGAACCCGTGGCGCAAGCACGGGAACATCCCGCTTTGATGTTGCCCCCCCAGTCGCTAACGCTCCTGCCTTCGAGGGGCGCCCCACTTGGGACCGGCAGAGCCGGATCCTCGTGGGTGGCTCGGTGGGGCATGGCTGCGCTCGCCCTTGGCGCGGGCATGGCTGCGCTCGCCCTTGGCGGGGGCGCTGCCGTGCTCGC